>Ga0315296_10000092_pt1 | contig 89491 bp, 84 predicted proteins | sample YL17G14_18_MG_FD_203921 | JGI IMG/M metagenome (GOLD analysis project Ga0315296, IMG submission 203921) | Sediment microbial communities from Yellowstone Lake, YNP, Wyoming, USA - YL17G14_18 | ecosystem: Environmental > Aquatic > Freshwater > Lake > Sediment | place: USA: Wyoming | collected... | reverse complement strand
TTATATTAAACTTGTTTTACTAACCGCCAATCAGATTAAAGAATTTATTCCTTGGGATATCTTAAAAAGACAAAAACTGCCCACTATAGTTAATGCCTTAAAAAATATCCATTTCCCTAAAAATATAAAAATGGCCGAAGAAGCCAAAAAAAGATTTGCTTTCGAAGAATTATTCTTGCTTCAGCTTTTTGTTCTAAATCAAAGAAAAAAACTCCAAAAAGAAAATGCTTTTAATATTTCTTTTGATAAAGATTTAATCCAGACTTTTGTTAAAAATTTGCTTTTTACCTTGACCAATGCCCAAAGAAAATCTACCTGGGAAATAATCCAAGATTTGACCAAAGCTGAGCCAATGAACCGGCTTTTGCAAGGCGATGTTGGCTCAGGAAAAACCGTAGTGGCAACCCTGGCTGCCCTAGAAGTGGCTAAAGCTGGTTATCAAGTGGCTTTTATGGCGCCGACTGAAATTCTAGCTCAGCAGCATTTTAAAGAAGTTAATAAATTACTTAAAGATTTTAAGCTAAACATTGGTTTATTAACTTCAGCTGAAAATAAAATTGATGATAAAACAATAACAAGGAGCGAGTTTTTAAAAAAGATACGCGAAGGAAATATAGATATTTTAATCGGAACCCACGCTCTTATCCAAGAACAACTAAAATTTAACAATCTGGCTTTGGTTATCATTGATGAACAGCATCGCTTCGGAGTTGAACAAAGGGCTTCGCTTTTAAGACATTATGGAAATAAAACAATGCCCCATCTTTTAACTATGACAGCTACTCCTATCCCCCGCACTTTAGCTTTAACAATTTATGGTGATTTAGATATTTCTTGGCTTGATGAGATGCCCAAAGGTAGACAAAAAATTATTACCATGGTTATTCCACCAGATGAAAGAGAGCAAGCTTATGAGTTTATCAGACGGGAAATAAAAAATGGTAGGCAGGCCTTTGTGATTTGTCCGCGAATCGAACCGAGAAATAAAACAGAATACGAAATCAGTGAAAATGGTCAAACTCAACTTGATGTCCGGAAATTATTATGGGCAGAAGTAAAAGCAGTTAAAGAGGAATATGAAAAGCTTTCCGAAAAAATCTTTCCCGATTTAAAGATTGATATGCTGCACGGAAAAATAAAATCAAAAGAAAAAGAAAAAATAATGACTGATTTCAAAGATAAAAAAACCGATGCCTTGGTTTCAACATCAGTGATTGAGGTGGGGATTGATGTGCCCAATGCTACAGTAATGATGATTGAAGGAGCAGACAGGTTTGGCTTAGCTCAACTTCATCAATTCCGAGGAAGGGTGGGGAGGGGCAAACAGCAATCTTATTGTTTTCTTTTCAGTACCTCGGGTGAAGCTACTTCCAGATTAAGAGCTTTGCAAAAATGTGAAAATGGGTTTGAGTTAGCGGAAAAAGATTTGCAAATTCGCGGACCAGGCCAACTTTACGGAGTCAGACAATCGGGTTTACCAGACTTAGCCATGAATGGCTTAAAAGATATCAACTTGGTCAAAACCACCCGCCACGAAGCCAGTGAATTATTATCAAAAGACCCAGAACTCCAAAAATATCCATTATTATCTGAAAAACTCCAAAAATATAAAGAAATGATACATTTAGAATAATCTGCCTATGCACTTGACTCAAGTAGCCACCACCGGTTGTGGTTAGGCTTTTTTCTTTTCTTATCATATTTTCACCTTCCCCAAGAGCAAATTTTCTATTTCAATTAGTCTTATATCTAACCCCTCGTTTTTTACCCTAGCCGCCTCTTCATGGGCTCCTTTTGAAAAACTAAAAGCTACTATAAAACCTTTTGCGAATTTTCCCCTTGATAATGCCGTTTCAAAATTATCGACTACATTCCTGCCTACATTCTCTGATTGTTTTACCTGAATCCCCGCTCTCTCTGTAAAAATTGTTTTATCATAATATCCATCTAGGCCGAAATCAGATGAGAGTTTTTTACCCTGTCTTGCTTTCATCTCATTTATTACCCAATTCTGAAACTCGAATGGTTCTAATGCTCTCAATTCTGATAGAGTCGTAGGCATACCTATAACTTCAAAATCTTTACCTTTCATGGCTCCTAACTTCCCTAATCTTTTTTCAATTAAAGCTATAGCGGTAGGAGAAATATCTATACCTATCCACTTACGTTTCAACTTTTGGGCTACTGCCATAGCTGTTCCACAGCCACAGAACGGGTCTAAGACTAAATCCCCTTCTTTTGAACTTGCCTTTATGATTCTTTCTAATAGGGCCTCGGGTTTCTGTGTCGGATAACCCAAGCGTTCTTTGGCCTGGGAATTGATAACAGGAATATCCCACACATCATCCATTGGACGGCCAAGAGAGTCCTCATCGGTCATCTGGGTTACAAGACGAACATCTCCATCGTATTCTACTTTGCTTTTCTTTCCCCGCCATCGCTTGAGTGTTCCTTTTGATAGTGATTCCAGCATTATATTAAAGATATTTTGTCCATAAGTCTTCGAGTAGAACAGAATTACATCGTGCATCCGCTGAAAATTCTTTTGTTTGGCTGGCCAGCGTCGATAGTGCCAGATAATCTCATTTCTAAAGTTTTTGAAGTCAAAAACTTCGTCTAACATTACTTTCAAATAATGACTAGCGTGCCAATCACAATGAAGATAAAAAGAGCCTATCTCCTTTAAAACATCATACATACGGAGAACTCTTTCTCTCATCCATTCGATATAAACGTTTATTCCGCCTTCCCATCTATCCTTAAAACTTCTAACCTCTGCCTCATCTCCCCATATAACTTCATAATGTCTATTGCTGAAAAATGGGGGATCAAGATAAATCAGGTCAACCTTGATTCCCTTCTTTATCAGGTCATCCAGGACGGTTAAATTATCGCCGCAAATAAGTAGGTTTTTCATTAAACCATTATTTTTCATCTGTAAACCAGCCTTTTGCCTTCCATTATATTGAGGAAATTTCTTTTCTTTTATTATCAATCAGTACGCCTATTATAATCGAACGAAGTTCTTCATATAATCTAATTCTTTGAAATTCTCCTTTTGTAATAATTGATTTTATTATATCCGATAGAATATAATTAAAACAAGTAACGAAGGAGGAAAAATTATGGCAAGACGACAAGGATATCCATATTACGGGAAAGAATATCTTGGCAATACCAATACAAATCAAGTTCATGATCTTGATAAAGAAGACATATCCGAAAACGGTTGTCAAATTGATGAAATCAAACATGAACACATAAAGATGTATGATTATCATTTTCAAGCCAAAGATGACGGTTTTGAAGATTGTGATAAATGCCTTAAATAATTGTTTCATTTTTCACCGGATAAACCTTTCCTGAAAAACTATTAACAGGAAAATAAGCTTCGACATTTCCATCTTTTCTGGTAACTATAATTTTACAACCAAAATCTTGTAATTTTTCTTCAGTTCCAGAAATACAAGTAACATTAGGATATCCTTTTCCGTGACCACAACAGCATCCAATTGTTTTTATCCCAATTAAATTCAATTGAAAAATTAAAAAAGCTATACAACTATCAATGGGCTTTAATTCTCCTTCAAGCCATAAATAAGAATAGGTATTATTTTGACACATTGTTTAATTTTATGGAATAATCATTAAAAAAGCCTAACCACAACCGGTGGTGGCTACTTGAGTCAAGTGCATAGGCAGATAGAATAATTTGGAAATTTGAAAATAAAATAAAAAAATGAGATTTTTTCACATCATCATAGAAGAATTTTCCCCTGCTCCCACTCGTCTTCTTTCGTGAGGCGATCATCCGCACAGCGTCCTGCAAATTCGGGAGGCCTTCGGCCCTCCACTCGCCTCAGAGAGTGAAATGCTCGCTGCAAACTCTGTGGCATTCTCTGTTTAGTAATAGACGCCCTTCTGCCAAAATCCTCGAAATATCAATTGCCATGGCCACATTCTTAGAATGCAATTGACATTATTACTGTCAACTAAACCATCTTTAGAAATCTCTGAATCGGTCAATCGAGTTACAGGAGTAATGGAAGCACCAGAAATCGTATAAGAATGACCATCTGTGACTATTTTAAAATTCCCTTTGGCAGCTTCTCCTTTTTCAGAAGGAGGCGGAGCGGATCCTGTTTCGGTCTGATAAACATAACAGTTCATATTCACTAATCTTGAAACGGTTCCAGAATCTGGATGTCCATAGCTATTGCCATCACCAACGCAAATCACAGAAACTTCTGGTTTTAAGTAATCAAGAAGCTGTTGACTTGAGCTTGTAGCGCTGCCGTGATGGCTGACTTTATAGACATCCACATCCCCAGCATACGGAGCAAGAGATGGTTCGATTGCTGAATTACTATCGCCTCCGAAGTACATATCAAAGGAGTGAAACTTAAGTATAAGAACTATGGATAATGAATTCTCGTCAGTACCAGAATAAACTCGGCCGGTTGGTATATCCCCATTTGAAGCGACGCACTTCATTGTAGCTTCATCACCAAGATCAATCGCTTGGCCAGGAGAGATCGCCTTTCTTTTATCACCGACAGCATTGATATAATCCCTAAAAGCTCCTGAATTATAGTTTCCGCCTCTATCAAAGGCCACCCTAACAATATGCGTATTTCCGCCAAGACCGTTCACGACTTCATCTAAGCCGCCGATATGATCTGAGTGATAATGGGAGGCAACGATATAATCGACTGAGGTAATGCCGAGATTCTTGAGATAAGGAAGGACGAATCCCGCACCTCTCCCGGTATTTCCCGCATCAAGAAGAACTTTTTTACCAGACGGCGAAACAATTAAAAAGCTATCTCCTTGACCGACGTTAATCACATGAATTTGTAATATATTTGTCTTTTCTGGAACTGCGGCAACATTAATTTGTTGTTGGTCAGAAGATTGACATGCGACAAGACTTAATAAAATAAGGAAAAGGGATGCTAAGAGCGGTTTGCTCTTCCCCATTTTATTAGTGAAATATTGAATCAGTCTCGAAATTCAAAATATCTATAAACGGGATGCAATAAGTTGTGCGATCGAAGTCAATTGATCCACTGATAGGAATAATTTAAGTCCTACCTCAGGAAAGGTCGTAAGCTCAACGCAATATTCCCCTTTTACAAAAAGCAGCTGAATTGGCAATTGCGGTGTGCCGACAAGAGCTTTAGATCCAATTCCTTTAACTGGGCTATATTTATCATCATCTTTAAAATAGTCGATATACCCTTTTCCTCTGAACCCGACTTTTAGAATTTCTTGTCCATCGCTACGAAGAAAATGGAGAACATAGGGCTCCAGATTTTGTTGAATGCTGCTGAGACCCGTTATTCTTTCCACATCAGCAACGGTAAGATATTTTGCATATGGATTCGTAGATTCCGATGTCGTTTCAGAAGTCGCCTTTTTAGTGGGTGTAGATCTAACCGTGCCCGTCGTACCTGACCGATGTGAGGCATGTGAGCCATGGGAGCTATGCGATCTATGTGATGTATGGCTTGCGAAATCATCAGGATATGACGTATTTGATTGTTCTAATATTAAAGTCTCCGGAGCATTTGCATCATTTTTCTGAATTTTTAATACTTTCTCTTTTATTGAATTGAATATCCTACTTTTTGGAAATCCATTTGATACGGTATAGAAAAAGAGAATGACTAAAGACAATAGCCCATAGCCAATTTTTTTAATGATTTTCATCTTTTTCCCCCACGAAAAAACAATAGAGCAATCAACCTCAAAAGTCAAGTATTTTTTATTTTAAACGAGTTAGATTAGCATAATTTTACTCATAAAGGTTGAATTAGGGCCTTAAGAGCTTGCGGCGGAGAAGCGAAAAAACCACCGCATCTATTCTTTTCGCTGCATTCTGAGCATTCCTCTAAATATATATTCTTCCATTCTGATATCGATTTACACGTAAAGTCCCAAATATCTTTCGGTAGCAAGCATAACTGTTCGTTATAAATAGACACATTCATATTCCTTTGAGAAAGATAAAAAACAGCTTCTCTTAAATATGGTGAATATTCCTTTGGGCTTACCCACAGCCTTTCCATATTTTTTCTTGCTAATCCTTCAACCTCCATTCCCATAAAAGCAACATGGATAGCAAAGGGAAGATTATGGTAGATGAATTCGGCAATGTGAGGAAGCCTCTGGAAGTTAAGAGACATGACAACAATGCGAATCTCTACAAGCTGTCTGTTTGTCGCTAAATTATATAACCCCTGGATCGTGTCTTCGAAGGCGCCTTTCCGCTGCATAATAAGTTCATGCTCTTTATCCGTATCCGCATATAGCGGAACGCAAAAGATCAGATTTTTCATTCCAAGCCGAGCTATCTTTCTTACATATTCGCTGTCTTTTAATAAAATCCCATTTGTGAGTATCTGGACCTGGGTGTGAGGCAAATGCTTTTTGCATTGTTTTAAAAGCCTTATTAAACCATTTCCTAATAAAGTCGGCTCTCCGCCGGTAATTCCCAAAGCCATGGTTCCTTTATATATCAGTCGAATGATTTCAAGGTTATCTCTAAGTTTCTGAGGCGAATCTTTGACCAGGGTTTGTGGGCACATGATACATCGGCAATTACAATCAGTCGAAGCTAGAATTGAATTGTGAATGGAGTTTTTTTCATAAAGAACGATAATATCTCCAGTCATCATATCAAGGGAGACAATATCACCCTCGCATAAGACTTCGATATTCTCAACGCTATGAACAATCGGTATTTTGAGCCGATTAGCTTTTTCATCTTCGATTGCGGTTGAGCACAAAACCGCCTTAAATCCTCTAAGCTTCTTTTCAATCGATGCGGTCGCAAGAATACACTTCTTGGTTTCTCTTGTTTTAATGAGGATTTTAGATATTTTCCCGATGATTCTCTTTCTAGAATTCAAGGGGATTCCTCTTAGCTGCCGCAATCTATTATCCTCTTTTTGATCTTTTAATCTCATCAATCGACCGGTTTATAACCCAGGACCAAAAAACATTCATCACGTCTCGGTCGTTTTGTTTAATAAGCTCCATCAAATGTCTCATAATCAGGTAATTCACTTGATGGAATTCCGATGTCGGCTGGTGGCCAATGAAATCGCCTCGGACTTTATAATTTCGCACAGGATCTGCGCCACAATACATCTGAAAAGCGCATTCCGAGCAAAGCGGAATGCTCTCGACACAGGAATTTTCGATGCTTTCGCGAATCACATTTCCGTTAAAAATCTCTTGATAGGAATTTTTATAGACGTTTCCCATCAGAAATCGATTGTCGCCCATTTTCGAGAGCATCCTGGCTTCATCAGAGACAAAGACATCGCCATTATAGCCATAGACCGCGCAGCTGATTCCGGTTCCAGCTGGCGATTGAAGATCAACGAACGTGGTTGCGAATGGAGTTAATATTTTATTTAGAATGATCTTGGCATATTGCTCAGAAAAGGATAACCCATCAAAGTTAAGTTTGATTATATAATCCAAGGTCTTTTTGTAATTCTTGATAAAGGTTTCCACGTCATAGCCGAGTTTTTCTTTTGCCGCTCTTCCGTAAGGATGGATGGTTCGTATAAAAATAGAACTGAATCTTTGACTGATGTATTCGTCAACGATGTCATTCAGTTTATGAACGTTTTCCCTGGTGGTGACCATTAGGGCGGAAATTCTCTCGATTCCGAGCTTATCTTGAGCTGTCTGAATATTTTTTCTTACCAGGTCGTATGTCCCTGTGCCTTTTCTAGTTATTCTATTGGCATCGTGTAAGTTTCTCGGCCCATCTAAGGAAGTTGAAATCCATATCTTATGCTCATCAAGGTAATTCAGAATTTCCTCATTTAGCCCTAAAAGGTTAGTGCAGATAACAAATTCAAGGTTCTTTTGATACACTCTGTTAAGTTTCTTGGCGTATTGGACGATATATTTAACCGCTTCAAAATTGAGAAATGGTTCGCCGCCTTGAAACTCAATCTTTATAGCCGGCGAAGGAGACATAAAAACCATATCAACGCATCTCTTAGCCGTTTTAATATCCATATCGAATTCGGATTGCGTTTCATCTTCGCTGCTGGCCTGGCAATACTTGCATTTTTGATTGCAGCGCAGGGTAATAATGAATATGTGCAAGGCTGTAAAGTCGTTTAGAAAGCTCTTCTTTGTCCTGTATTTTGTCGCTAAGAGATATACGGGAAGGGATGGATCGGTATCGGTAACAATATGTCTATTTTTGAGATTTAAAAATACTTCTTCTTTTGTATCGAGCTTATAGTTTCGGAGTCTTAAAAAATCTTTCTCGGAAATAAATATGAATTCTCCGGCTTCGTTTACTAGCAGGACACCCTTTCCAAACCGCATGAATCGGTAAGGGAAGATCATATAAGCTTGATCTTTAGCTGTCATTTCCTAATTTTAGACTTTAAATCTTTGTAACTTATCGGTTTAAATGCCTGTTCAACAATCATTTTTCTGATTTCGGAAAAGAGTTTATCGTTTTCTACTCTAATTTGTTGATCTATCAGCTCGTCCATGAATTGTTTTTCGATTTCTGGAAGGCTCAGAGATTCCTTTTTAGGAGTCAGGGTTACCTTAACGATTGATTCCGATTCCGGCTCTAGGTTAGTATGACACTCGTCCTGAAATACATAACATGTTTTCAAAGCCGCAATCTTATCGTAGACGGCCAAATCGATCTTAATGACGATCTTATTTCCTTCTATCATTGCACTTCCCCTTTGCAGCTCATATTGATTCCATTTTCCTTTTTATTCTTTCAATAATTTAAATAATTGATAATTATTGCCCGAAATGACATGTTCTTTTATCGTTGAATCTATATATCGATATTGCTGCTTGTATCGTTCTTCATCAACGGCGTCCCGATCCCAAGTCTCAAGATAATATACATTGCCTGATCGAATAAGACCATCGACCTCATCTTCAAGTATCTGGTTATTAATGGAGCAGAATTCTATGAGTTTCAAATCAGGATTTCCATAGATTTGGAATAAGATATGCTTGGAAGTGATTAATACGGCATCTTTGTTTTTTAAATATTCCAATGTCTTTAGCACAGGAGCGATTCGGACGTTATACTCATCTTCGACAAAATAGGCGCGGCACTTGAGAGTAAAGAATACAGATACGCCTAGGATAATGACGAGCAGCGCAACGACTAATGATTTACTGACAGATGTAGCCGGCCTATTCCCCGTTACTTTTCTTATCCACCGCAATAGATAATAAATGCCAAGACCGGCGATAATCGAATATACCGAAATAATGCTCGTCATATATCTCAGAGCTTCATCCTTCATCACCGGAAGACCTCTCGTAAAATAATAGCTGCGGTAATGAAGGGTATATAAAACGAAGTAGAAGACAAAAATAAAAATTGGGAATATTTCATTTTTCTTTTTTATTCCTAAAACGATTCCGGCCAGAAAAAATGGAGTGAAGACAAGATACCATTGGAAATCGAAGAAAGACCCAGCGAATATCGGGGCCAGGGCTTTGAAATAGGAAAGCGAGAAGGGATTGACTCCGATGTCGCCTCTATTGATCTCAACCGCAGTCTGAAATTTCAGTACAAAGGCGCTAAATAGGAAGACAAGAAAGATAACGGGGAGGGATATTAAGAGCTTGATTCTCTGATTTCTGTCTTTAAGCTTCTTCTCGGCCATCAAAGAAATCAAGCCAGCAATCGGCAGACAGAAGACCAAAGACAAATTTGTTGTCTTGACCAAGATCGAAAATATCATACTAAAGGCGATCGCGGACAATCCAAGGATATTTTTGAGTCGTACTCTCTTCCCCTCTAGGTCCGAATTCAAAAATGTCAAATACAATAGCAGTACCAGCATCAGGTAGGCGTTCGACAGGGGCTCGGTTAACGAGGTCGAGGCATAAACGTTGAATATTGGGATCGTGATATAGACAAAGCTACAGATAACTGCAAAAAGAAGCTTGTCGATCAAGAGCAAGGCGGCTGTAAAAACAAAAGCAATAGAAATCCCCGAAAATAATAACGAAACGATATTGGAGATATTTATTTGATAGCCAAAAAGACGATAGCCGAGAGTAATGAGATACGGATAGCCTAAGAAGTTCGTAACAAAAATCCCTGACATTTGGCAGTCTTCGAGGCTCCCATAAATACAGGAGGTCGGATAGTAAGGATTGATCTTAGAGAAATCATACTTTCCTTCATAAATTGCCCTGGCTGAAGCTTTGTAGATATAGGAGTCTTCATATTCCAATCCATCAAAGAAATTTGACTTATAAGGAATCTTTATGGCGATATTGGCCAAGATCAATAGAACGAGGATTTTCCAATATTGCTTGAATGCGTTTTTTATGAATTTGTTTGTCGCCAGATAACAAAAGGCAAGAGTCAGGCTCCCGAAAAAGAAAATGCTTGTCACTTCAATTGGATTTAACATCACTCTAGATTCTTCTTCTACCTCTTTATAGTCCCATCTTGGACTCTATTTCATTCCGCTTCTTTTTCAATTTCAGGAAGCCATGTCTTTTGACCTCTGGCTTCTATTCGCCTCAAAATTCCAATAAATCATCTATGAAAAAACTTCTTTTATTGAGTCTTTCCACATATGTTTCTAAACGATTTCTTAATCTTTTCTAACATTTCAACATAATTTTCATTTCCTGATTCAATGCGTAGACCGTCAGGCTCTAAGGCTTGACCATCCTCATCGATGTTTGCTGCCCCGATATCAAATGACTTCCTATGGGGATAAAGCCATGCTACTTGGCGGCCTTTAAATTTGAATCCTATATATTCTGATGTCGTATAATCCTCAATTTCTTTGCTAATTTCTTTAATTTTCTCAAAAACTTTATCGAAAATCGGCCTAAGATTTTCTTTTGTTATGTATTCTTTTACTTCTTCAATTGATTTTGGCTTAGATGGAGGCTCTTCAATTTTTGGTAGTGAAACCGGATGAAAGCATATTCCTTCTTTTCCGTCTTGAGTAGATAGTATTGTATATTCGTAGAGTTCAATATCTGGTATTACTAAAGTGCAAAATCTGCGAATGTCATCGGAAAATTTCTCTGCAATTAATACAATTCGTGAATGTTCTTCTGGATTTACTTTTTTACTCGAAAATGTCTTTGCAATTATGTATCTGTCTTTATCAATCTCACTATAATATCTAAGCGCCTGAAAAAGTATATTCTCATCTTCCTGAAGCTTTACTTCTATGATAACAAGCCTCCCTCCGCTATCAACACAAAGGAAATCCGGAATTCCTTTCGCCAATGCGAATTCGTATTTCAGAACAACTAATCCCTCTTCTAAAGCATCTATCTCTTTTTCTATTATTGAATGAAGCTCTTTTTCATTTTTGGGCTTATATTTTTTTAGAGTCACCATCTTCTCAACCTCCTTAGTTTTTAGTTTATGATAATTTTTGATTTATCTCAATGCAGGTCAATTTTTGATTTTTATTATAGGAAAATTTACGTGCAAAAGAAAAAGCATATTGAGAATTTTCCCTGCCGCTCCTTCGTCTATCTAACTGAGGCGCTAAATTCGCTCAGCTGCCATTTAAAACAATCGGGAAGCCATGTCTTCATGACCCCTGGCTTCCACTCGCCCTACTTGCTAAGCAGTACACCGATTCCCCACTCAAAATATTAGTTTACAAAATGCATCTTTTTTCAGTCACCAATTAACTTTATCTTTTAGAACTTTAAATTCGGGATGTTAATATATAAAGCCTTCCCTTCTTTTCGTCTGCATTTTCACATTGCACTGAATAAAGAATTTCAAATCTTCCATATTGATTTGCTGGAATATCAATTATCCAATCTTTCAATCCTAATCCTGAATTTGAATGTATGACATTATATATTGTCCCGTTATATTCTATGACCTTGCTATTTCCTTGCGAAAAAGAAAAATAATAACTCTCTGAAGGATTAATAATATTCCAAGTATTAGGAAAAAAGACTTTTAAGTTAACAAACTTAGCAACTCCATTCCCATTATTTTTGATAATTATTTCTATATTGTGTCTATTTGGGGGAATACTAAAATTAATTTCTTTAGTTCCATTAGAAAATATAGCATCCAAATCAGGCTTACGAGCAGAGACAGAATATTGAAGCCAAGTGAAAATTAAAGCACCTATTGAATTGATTGCTGCAAAAGCCGTGAATGAAACTTCCCAAGATAATTCAAACATAAATTTTAAGATTATAAATCCCAAAATGCCCAGCAGTAGCCAAATATACGGCTTAAAAAATAACCAATTCAATATTCTTTTTAATACTTTCCTCATTTAGATACTCCAAAAGGATATTTTCCCTCTCCTTCAATTGTCCTTTTTCTTATGAGGCACTAAATTCGTCCTGCTACCTATTCAAAAAATTATGACCTCTGGCTCTAATTACAATTAATTAAATTATTTATTTAGGAAAAAATCTGATGTTCAAATGACAAGTTTTGCCAGGCTTGGCGGAAGTGGTGCTCCCATAGCAATTCCATCCTTCATAACTGCGATGCCAACTCCAAACCCCTCTACTACATTACCTGAAATCACATTTGACCCTACCCGAATCTCCCACTGACCTATTTGACAATCTGGTAATCCCAAATCTATGCTACTAAGGATCTTTTCTTTTGGATTATAAACATAGAGCGGCCTTCCACTATCAAAAATTTTAAATCCTTCTATAACTGGTACAAATTCAATCCCAGGAGCAGGTTTGTCTCCTATAATTTCTAATTTTGCTGTTTCACCACTTATATCAATTAAAGAAAGACGTCCCAGTTTATCCTGGAGCACTGCACGACTTCCCCATAATAATGGAACTTGGACATCTCTAAAGATTTGACCTCCCATTTGAAGATTCATGATTATCCTCCAAATAATTTTTTTAACGAATCAATCCGCTCGTTATAATCATCTTGTTCAGAACTATATAGTTTGTTTGGCATTAAAGCTAAATAACTTTTCTCCCAAGGTTTGCCATCAATTAAAATATCTGAGAGTTTTAGTTCTTTAACTACATTATTATCAATCTTCATCTCAATATTTGCTTTAAGCGTCTTTCCATCAGTTGTTCTCAACTTAATCATGCAATATGCATTAGATATACCTTTAGTGCCTTGAATAAATCTTGGTTGCATTGCTCCTACTAATGATATTTCTTTACTTAGAGGTAATCCAGATTCCAACAAATCTTCCCATACAGGTGTTATGAGTTGCCTAATCAGTATACCTGCTGGAGTCTCAATATCGAAATATTCCAGAACTTCTTCTACACTCTTAAATCTAACTAAACCCACAGAATTAGCTTCATCATCTCCGCGTGCATGTACATGTACAACATCTTGACTAATAAGTATAGCTCCTCTATCTTGTCGAGCAAATCGTAAGGCAATCATCCAGATAATCAAGTCTCTCATCTCATCAGATTTTTCGTTCAAGGAATGTGGACACTCGCGGAAGCAGGAGCGTTTATGAGCTTCTACAAAGTCATCTATAGTGGGCTTTTCAACTCTAACCTCGATCCCACATTTCTTTATTAATTCAATTAAATCTGGTTCTTTAATTATCTCGGAGGGTTCAACACGAGTAAATGGAATATTGAAGCAGCTAAGTAACTTATATGCGTTTTCTAATTCTGAAATCTTCTTATTTATGAATTCTGATTGCTTTTTGTTAAATTCAAGTAAAGTTGTAAGAGGAAGGACAATTATGTGCCCCTTGTTCTTGCACTCAAGAAATAGCTTTTGTAGCCTTTCGGATAAATTATCTCTTATTAGACAAGAATGATATAAGATGTCAGAATTAATAATTATTTTCATAGATTTACTCCCAGTAATACTGTAACTTTACTACTTTTAATTGAGCTTCTGACTCACTTAAACTTATATACCATCTCTTTTTTAAAACATTATTATACATACAAATACCATGGGCACCTTTTCCAATTCTAATTCTCGCCGCCTCAGAACTTACACAACTTCCATAATATTTTTCTACAAGATCACGAAAATCCTCATGATTAAACGCTCCTTCATAATCCTGAGGAGCGCCAACTTCTATAAGGCCTGTCTTATAATCACTATCTACCATTTGTTCTAAATCTGCATAGAAGCCCTTGAACTTTTCACCATCTATCTCAATAGTGAAAAAGACTCTGGAGACCATATGTTTCTCATCACTCCCTAACTCTTGTGAATCCTGTAAGCATTTGTGGAAGATAACTCTTGCTTTTTTCATTGGCAATCTTCCTTTCTTTTTAAAGTATTAGATTGCTGACGATCTTAAAAAATTTTAATTTAGATTAATGGAAGAGTCAAGCTAAGCAATAACAAATTTCTTTTCCCTATGTGAAAAAATCTACAAAATCAAACCTTCTTACGCTTTAAGGGACTAAATTTGCTCTGCTATCTATTCGACTTTCGAGAAGCCATGCCTTCTGGCCTCCACATGCCTTATTCATGAGGCTTCCACTTAAAGGAAGAAACGCAGCCTCCTTTGCTGTTCTTCACCATTTCCAGCAGAGGCTCATACATGACAGCTAACTTGTCTGCCTTTTTCGATTTCGCTTTTGGCTTCTTGTATACAATTTCAAGCAATATATTGGCCAATTGGTGAGGTGGCTCCTTTTTGTCCTTTTTGCTGACCTTACATAAAGTACATAAGTGTGTGGCTATAACCACTCCTAATATTTTCTTGGGATTTGGCTCAGATTCTATCTCAATGATTTTTGCTATATTCCCATCCGAATTAAAAACTACTATATCCGCATCAGATAAACAATTTGCCCTACCAAGATTCCCCCTGAACAGTTCTAAGTTAGGATTCACACCGTGAGATTGCTCAACCCTCAGTCCTGTTTTCTTATGCTTCTCAACAAGTTCCTCTCTGACTCGTTTGTGCCATTCTTGTTCTTTCATTTAAGCTCCTCTCCTTTCACTGAGAATTCCCCTCTCTCCTTTCCGTCTTCCCATATGAGGCGCTAATTCGCTCTGCTGTCTTTCCATGAAAACGGGAAGCCATGCCTTCATGACCTCTGGCTTCCACTCGCCTCAATTAGAAAGAAAAGTCAAAATATATGCCTCACAATCTATAAACCAAAGTGATACCAAAATCAGTTTGTTTTAAGGCACGCGTACAATCTTTAGGTAATGTCAATAGATTCGGCAAAGGAACAAGAGAACCATTTTCTGCCTCCTCTTTATATAAATACATGGTAGCAACAAAAAGTCCTGCTATTGCCGCCACCGTATTTTGTAGGTTAGCTAACTTGAAAAATTCAGCCCTATCGTGCTTTACTTTATTATATGCTCTCCACCAATTAGGATTTTTATCACTTTGCCAATTTTCCCAGGGAATGACATCTAAGGCGAAACGGGGAATTCTTATTTGCATCTCGCATAGTCTTGGAAATTTCGGGCGTAATATTTCACGATAACCATCAATGTTATCTGGCTTCTTCTTAGAATCAACTCTGTTACATAATCCTTTAAGAACGACATCCACCTCTGAACTGGCTGCTAATAATAAATGAGCCATTTCCAGAGAATATGTCTTGTAGTTGTCTTTAGTAAATTCAACATACCTTGATAACCGCTCCAAGTCAGATTCAAGTGCCAAAAAATAATTCCAATGTAATAATTTTGGGCCTTCTTTAAGCACTAAAGGACCTCCTAATCATTAAGTTTTTAATACATTAGTACAAAAGGAATCTCTTTGATAAAGGTTTTAATTCTATTCTTATTACTGGTAGCATTTTGCCCCCCACTCTGGCATATTTAATTTATATCAAAGACGGGAATTTGATGTCAAGAAAAAAAGCAGACCTCTCCCCGTGTCACACCGGTGTCACAAATTGTGCTTAAACTCGCCTAATTTGGATAAATGGAGCTTAAAAGAGGAAAACCCAGAAATCGTTCAAATACCAGGGGAAACGAGGGGAAACAGATGGTGGAGCTGACCGGGATCGAACCGGCGACCTCTTGACTGCCAGTCAAGCAGTCCTCAACCTCCCTAAAAACCAACTAATAGATTTGACGCTCTTTTGACATTTGGCTGTTAAAAAAGCATAAAAAGACGTAGGCTCTGTGAAAGTGAAAATTGAGGAAAACCGTTGATAAATAAGGGGAAATAGGTGGCGCGCCTGGAGAGACTCGAACCCACACCAAAGTTGCCCTGGACTGGATTTTAAGATAACTATTGCCCTTTCAGCCCTGCCAGTCTCTTTCTGGAGCAGGGGGCCAAGGTCGGCTATCGCTGGGGCCGGGACGGCGCGGAGCAGGAGATGATGGATTATCTGGAGTTCATCGCCCGGGTGACCTCGCATATCCCCGACAAGGGCCAGGTGATGGTTCGTTACTATGGCCTGTACGCCAATGCTTGAAGCTGTCGTTCGTCGCCGATAAGCCCCCACCCTCTCATGTCTTTGAGCAGGTCGCGCTCGCGGCTGCCGAGGAGAGCGGGCGGTATTTTTAATCATCTCAGTATCAGGGGGAGCGGGAGTCTAAACGGAAAGAAAATAGAGACAAGGCAAATAATATAATGATCGATTTTTTCACTTCCCCCGATAAAGTTTTTATTCTTGCGTTATTCCCGAGCAGGGTGAGTCTCACGGACTGCTTCAAGAATCAGTTCAGAAATAACTACATCATCCTGGTTTAGGTCATATATTCCACTGTGAGAGGGATCAACCTCATTAGGATTATGGAGAACCCTAAGGGTGCGCCCATCTGGAGTTTCGTTTTTTACCTTATCGATGACCTCACCAACATTTAGGATAGCTATTTTTGCAGTTCTTTTCACCGTAAGTTTTTTGGGATAGATATCTCGCAGTACTTTTATTTCTCTTTCTCTGTCTGAGCAATTAAGGAATTCTACCCAATTTGCAGATAAATATTCATCAGTCTTTCTTAATTGGAACGCAGTGGCTTGTATTTGCCCGTCTGATATAGTCTTTTGCAAACATAACCGAGCAATGTGATCCTGTTTGGGTAGGTGATCACCCTTCATTCTAAGATCCAATCCAAGACACCATTGGGAGCCACGGTTTCCAGAAGAATATCGGTTGTGGTTATTCCGGAAAGCCGAACTTGCCGTTCGGGATGTCTATCATTCGGTTTAAATATTACAAAGCGAGTATCGCCGGTGGGTATGAAATGCACGCTGAATACCCAGTTCTTTTTAGGCCTCCAAGACGCATATATATTGCAATCGGGTGTTAAAGAAATGGCGGGAAATTTTAGGTTGGGTCGTAATTGCAGAAATTTATAGAAATTCCGAAGAGAGTCAGCATCTATCCCAACGTTGTTAAAATCCTCTTCCCTCGCATCATTGAATAAGGTTACGAGTCTGTTTGCCAGACTTTCCCGACAAGTAATATTTAGCGATGTCCTGATTCGGAATATTAATTCTTGCACTTGATCTTCTTCATTATAGAGCAAGTCCTCCTGTGTAGAGAGCTCCTTTTTCCAATGCCAACTACTTATTTCCTGACTTTCCTGGTTAACAGCTGGAGTCTGGAAAAAGCGTATGTGCGGAATAACCGAGGTCAAAGATGGTTTATTCAGAATATTTATTAGGTTCAATGCCTCAGAGTATGGGTCTCCGCCAAGGGAACCGTAGGTAAGAAATTTGTTGCCATATACTATGCTGGCTATTCTTGCATCTGCGCAACCATTATGGGTATCAAAACCCGGTTCAGGCATCTTCTCGCTCCCAAAATACCTTTTGAATTTCAGGTTTTGTTAGGTCAGCAAAACCGCGGACTATCCACTCATGTGCTATGTCAAACCATTCACGGATAGCTTTTTTGCCCGTTGTTTCGTCAAAGCCTCGTGCCGTCAAATTGAGCACTAATAATGGAACCTTGTCCTCGGTTCGTACAGCGGGTTTTAGGTCGACGATCAGCTGTCCCCTTTTTTCCGGCAATGGAAAATCTGTCTGCCACGCAACGTTGTTAGGATTCGGCAAGAACCGTCCCGTCGTCTGTCCCCATAGGAAATCCGCAAATATCTGGGGGAGGTCGTCAACCGAATTCCATCCCTGGCCCTTAGGGATATGGTTGATATAGCTAAGTTCGTACTCAACTGGATTGAGTTCTCCCAGCTCAAATTCACTAAAAAACTCTGTGATTGTATTCAGCACACTCTCGAAATTCTTGATGACATGGAGATATCGAGGATAAACTTCTTTTCTGCGTCGCCAATTAAAATAAAACCTATCAAACTGAAATTGTATTAATTGATCATCTGGTTTATTTATAAACCACACTCTTTGCAATGGGAACCCCGTTGCACCATCTATCGGAATCTCCCCTTTAGCTGTTGCTATCGGCTGAGCGTGTTGGAGAATCGGATACTCCCGACGAAATTTATCCCAAAGGAGACCAACATGGGGGATACGAAGGTTATCGGGAGTCTGATAGCGCATTCCACAAACAACCTCGTTAACAGGAGGGTTTTTATAGCTTGGGAGACTCGCCGTTGGGGAAGGATTAGACATACAACAATCTCTAAAGGCTCTTTCCTTGCATTCTGTTATTTAGTACAAATCTTCTCTATAATATAAAAAATACTTTTTTGCGTCAAGATAATCAAAAATTTAAAATTCAACGGCGGATTGACACCTCCTATAAGAATCCTACAGAGACAAAATTACCTAATTTTGGTGAGAAAATTTAGGTACACCGAGCGTCTTCTATATCAAGGCGCATTTTCGTGGAAACACGTCATCTATAAGACTGGGAGGCCAGGGCTTAGGTCCCGGCTTCCACTTGCCTTATTTTTCGTCTTTATAAAAAAGAATGACACTATTAATACAATCGCGACAATGATATCAATTACACTCCATAGTTCACGATTCAAGTGAATTGGAAATATTGGATTAAACAATACGGTTATGCCCCCCATTATCCAGGCCCACTCCTCTTTTTGCTGAGAATATGATTGAAAAGTTAAATATGCAGCCACGATGCAAACCACCAACCGCAAGAGCGTAAAATAATCATATCTGTGGGGAGCTAAAGCCCAAAATAGCATTCCTGGGGCGACAAATCTCCCAATTATACCCATCATTATTTTTTCTTGCTTTCAAGAAAAATTCAATTTATGGATATCCTTTAAGAAAAACTCGTACTAAAAATATCCATTATTTCATTTTGACTCTTAAAGGATCCAGGATTGAATTCTCCCAGCCGACAACACGTCCATTCTGAAAACTAACATAGGACAAACCATACCACCATCTGTACTCATCGAAATTGGTAGGCGTTCCTTGTATTGCCAAAACCTCATCTTTTGTAGAACCCAACGTTATATAGCCTGCTGAAGATTTGGGTAGGGAGTCCAATTCAGAATCTCTTATTGGCGCATCCTTAACCTTCAAGTTTCCCTTGTTGACATAGTCGAGCACTTTACCTTCCGAAATGGTTACTGTGGAATTCCCATAAATCCAAGCAAGCCCCAAAGTTTTATCCGGGGGTCCTTGTATTGCCAGCACTTCTTCTTGACTTGAACCTATACTGAAAAGGCTTTCTGAATGTTGAGATTTAGTTTTGGTAGGGATTTCGGCAAGTTCTCCTGCTGTTTGAGAAGGGATTTTATCCTTTTGGGCAGGGCTTTTCTGTCCCCCTGGTGTTAACGGGGAGCTTAATTTTCTAGATTCAGTTTTAGCCTTCTGTGGCAACGACTTTTGTGTTTGCTGGAGTATATCTTCTATAGATATAGAGGGTTTAGGTTTCTGAGGCGGACGTGAAGGCTGTTTGTATTCGTATTGTTTAAGCGGTGGTCTAGAAGGACCAGAGGACTTATCAATAATTGACCAAAGAATGACTATGCAAATCCCCGCTGAAATCCAAAACGTCGCACTTTTAAAAAAAGCATACTTATAAGGCTTCGGAGGAGCAGATTCCTGACTTGCTTGAGTCTGGTTTGGTCGACTGGCAGTAGATTCATAATCTGGTTGAGAATATCGAGGCCTCGATTCAGATTGTCTAGTTCTTGCATTTGTGCTATCTCTAACTCTTTTAAGATGCCCATAAGCTTCGTTGATTTCCTTTAGCTTTTCTTGAGCTTTCTGCTGGAGTCTTGGGTCGTTAGGGAACCTATCTGGGTGCCATACTTTTGCTAGGTCTCTGTATGCTTGTTTGATTTCCTTTTGAGTGGCTCCAGGCTGGAGCCCTAAAATATCGTAATATTTGTCCAAATCAACCATCGTGATGGCCTCTGACAATAACCGTAAAACACATTATTTAACTTTATCCATTACTAGAAATCTATTTATAAAGACTAATTTGAATCGTCATGAAATGAGTGATAGATTCACCTATTCCTTTTACCTTGGCGATGATGGCCACTGCTTACCCCTTCTATCAGGTGCAGCCAAAGATTAACAAGAAATGACAGCTTAGTCAACTGATAACAAACCCATATCCCCTATTTCCTATTTGGACACGGTTTGGACAAAATGACTAAAAACGGCTCAGTTTAAGTGACTCACGCTAAAAACAAAAAATCAGATAAAAGCATAAAAATAAGGGGAAAAGGCACAAATAAAGGTGGGGTGGGCTAATGTCCAATTTTCGAACTTTTCTCAGGTCGACAAGCATTGCTTATCAGATTCAATCTCTTCAGTCTGTTGCTTAGCCCTTCAGCCCTGCCAGCCGCTTCCTGGCATCCTCGACTTCAAGAAGGAGATGTCTGTTTTCTTTTGTTTAAGCCTGATGCTATTTTTTCTCCACCCCTTTCGGTTTAAGCTCCATGCCGAGTTGTTGCATAAGACTTAGATTATCAAATTCTTCCCTGCTCTCGACAATTTTTCCATTTTCAAAGCGCCAGATGGCAATTCCGCTTGATTCAACCTTATTCCCAGTTGCAGGGATTCCCCATTCTCCTTGGTGAGTCGCTCTCCATAAATACCTGACTATGACTCTATCTCCCACAGCATATGCTTCTTCAATACTGATAGCCAAGTCGGGAAAAGCCTTAAGCAATATTTTTCCAGCTTCTATACTTTCTTCTTGGGACTTTGTATAAATACTTCTTGATGGTAAGTACCAAACCACCTCAGGAGCCCACAATTCCTTCAAAGCGTCAAAGTCTCCTTTAGTCCATGCTTCCACCGTGCGCTTTGCGAGTTCTATATTCTGCTCCTCAAGCTTTGCCTGGGACCTGAACTTCTCCAGCTCTACTTTTGCCGCCTTATCCTGGCAGCTAATGGTGAAAAAAAGCAGAAGGACCAAAGGAATGACATAAAGAAGCTTTTTCATTATCCCCTCCTATCTTATTGTTTGTGGTCTAACCTATAGCACAGCGGAAATACAAAGTCAATTCGAGGAAGGCAGACCTCTCCCCGTGTAACGCCGGTGTCACAGAATTTGCCTAAACTCGCCTAATTTGGCTTAATGGTGCTTAAAAGGAAAACAAAGGATAGTGGCTAATTTTCAGGGGAAACTGGGAAAATAAGGCTGGCTGGGAAGCCAGGAGTCGAACCTAGATTCCATGATCCAGAGTCATGTGTCCTACCATTGGACGACTTCCCAACTGAGGCTATGATAATAGATATTCCCTTATTTTTCAACTTTCAAGGAGACAGGTACATGCAAGGTGCCTATCTGCATAGAAAAAAGGTGTGTGTCCCCATCTTTTCCTCTTTACAGGGTAAAATTATGATGATAAGATTGTCGACTTATTATGAAAAAAACCTGGATTCGATTTGGCCTCGTATTTCTCCTCACCTTTGGTTTCCTCTTCTTTTTCTTCCGCAGTGTGGATTGGAAGAAAGTTTTTGGCTACCTTACTGATGTCAATCTTCCCCTTTTTGTCCTTATGATAGTCTTAGTTCCTGCCCACCTCATAACCCGCGCTCTCCGCTGGAGATTTCTCCTTATGCATGAGAAGAAAGGTGTAAAATTTTTCAACATGTTTGCTGGCAACGCCGTCGGTTTTACTGTCACACTTATTTTTCCAGGAAGACTGGGAGAGGTGGTCAAACCTTTGTATTTAGCCCGGAAGGAAGAAATGAGCAAAGGTTTTGTCCTGGGGACAGTTGTCGTTGAGAGGATTTTCGACATATTCACCATGTGTTCTCTACTGGGACTTTTTCTTTTATCAAGACCTCTTTATTCTTCCTATTTTCAGGTCAATGCTGAAGTCGCATCGAATTTGCAGCGCTGGGGTTTTGTAGGAGTTGCTTTTGCCTCTTTTATCCTCTTCATAAGCCTCTGCCTTTATTTTTTCAGGGACAAAACCCTCTCTTTTATCTCTTTTTTGCTGAGGCCTCTTCCTCAGAGAGTATCTGAGAAAATCGTTGAGCTTTCCGAGGAGTTTATCCAGGGATTGAAATTTTTCCATTCCCTGGGAAATTTGCTGATTTACACTTTGCTCTCTTTCGTGGTTTGGCTGGGAATCATTTTCTATTATTGGATGTTTTTTTTCGCCTATAATATTTCACTTCCTTACTTTGTCCTTTTTCCCTATGTCTTTTTTGTAATGGTGGGAGCATCAGTTCCTACTCCAGGAATGGTTGGAGGATTCCATTATTTCAGCAAGCTTGGCTTGACTTCCCTTTACAATATGGATCCCAATCTGGCTGTTGGCATGACCATTGTTGTCCATGCTCTTCAAGTGGTGATGACTTGTTTGATAGGATATGCTATATTATGGAAAGAAGGATTGACGCTCTTTCAGCTTAGAAAACTAGGAGAGAACGCAGTAAAATGAGGTGTCCCTTCTGCGGTCACCTTGACAGCAAAGTCATTGATTCCAGAGAAAGCAAAAAAGGGCTGTCTGTACGGAGGAGAAGGGAATGTCTCTCCTGCAAAAGGAGATTTACAACTTATGAAAAGATTGAAGAAATTCCCTATATGGTAGTAAAAAAAGATGGAAGAAGACAGCCTTTTGACAGCCAGAAGCTTTTGAAGGGGCTGCTTAAGGCTTGCGAGAAAAGGCCAATTCCAGTGAGCAAGCTGGAAGAAATTGTGGAGGAAATTGAAACTAAGCTTCAAGAACGGCCAGAAAAAGAAATGAATGCCACAGAGATTGGCCATTATGTGATGGGCAAACTCAAAGACCTGGACAAGGTGGCTTATGTCCGATTTGCTTCTGTTTACCGAGAATTCAAGGATGTGCTGGAGTTTAAAAAGGAGTTAGAAAATCTCCTCGTAGAAAAATAATTCGCTTCTGCGATGATAAAGAAAATTAAGCCTGTATCGCGAATAATCAAGATTGAGGAGGAAATTAACAGGATCATGGGTGAGGTTTTTTTTCAGAAAAAGGAACAGCTCATATTGAACGAGGGATGGGTTCCTTGTGTGGATATTTATGAAAAAGAGAATGAGATCATCGTTGAAACAGAACTTCCTGGAGTTCGCCAAAAAGATATCACGATCCTCCTCCACAGCAACCGGATAGAAGTCAAAGGCTTAAAAAAAGAAGAAGTGATTGCAAAAAAAATAAAATATTCTCGACTCGAGCGAGAATTTGGAAATTTTCGGCGGACTATCTTTCTCCCCAGTTCAATTCTTCCTGAAAAAACGAAAGCTTCCTTAGAAAATGGAATTTTGATCATCACTCTGAAAAAGTATAAGAAAAAAGAGAAAGAAGTTTTAGTGACAATCGAGAAAGCTGAGGAATAGACCGGAGGAAAGTTATGGCTGAAAAAGATACCAAGAACGAAGATCAATTTGAAGATATCATGGAAGAAAAAGACCAGAAGCTTCATGTTCCATCAAAGTTACCCATTCTCCTGCTCCGAGATATTGTCGTCTTTCCCTACATGATTGTTCCCTTATTCGTGGGAAGGGAGAAATCAAAGAACGCCATTGACAATTCTCTTTCCACACACCGCATGATTCTTCTCTTGACCCAAAAAGATATGGAAATTGAAGACCCGAAAAGAGAAGATGTCTATGATATGGGGACAGTGGCCTTGATCATGAGAATGCTCAAACTTCCTGATGGCCGGGTGAGAATTCTTGCCCAGGGTCTCATCCGGGCAAAGATAGAGACTTTTGAAGAAGATCAACCTTTCCTTCAAGCCCAGGTGACGGCCATTCATGAGCCTGAGAGTAAAGAGAAATCCCTTGAGAGTGAGGCTTTGATCCGCAATGTTCGCAGCGGCTTAGAGAAGGCAACTTCCCTGGGAAAAACAATTCCTCCTGAAGTATTGATTATTGCGGCCAATGTGGAGGATCCTGGACGGTTGGCTGACTTGACGGCATCAAACCTCGAATTAAAGGTGAATGAAGCTCAAGAGATTTTAGAAATCGTGGATTCTGTCCAGAGACTCAAAAAAGTTTATGAACTTTTGACAAAAGAACTGGAGCTTCTGGATGTCCAGTCCAAAATTAGCAGCGAAGCAAAAGGCGAAATGGATAAGCTTCAGAGACAATATTTTCTGAGGCAGCAACTCAAAGCCATCCAGAAGGAGCTGGGTGAGGGAACAGAGATTCAAGAAGAAATCAAGAGTTATCAGGACAAGTTAAAGAAGTTAAAAGTTGCTGAGGAAGTAAGGGAGGAATTGGAAAAACAAATCACTCGCCTTTCGCAAATGCATCCCGAATCAGCTGAAACGGCAGTTGTCAGGAATTATCTGGATTGGATGTTTACCCTTCCCTGGAACAAGAGCACTGTCGATAACCTTGATCTTCAAAAAGCAAAAACTATTCTGGATGAAGACCACTATGGCCTGGAGAAGGTCAAGGAAAGAATTATTGAATATTTGGCTGTCAGGACGCTCTCTAAGAAAATTAAAGGCCCTATCCTCTGTTTTGTCGGCCCTCCTGGAGTCGGGAAAACTTCTCTTGGTCGCTCTATTGCCAGAGCCCTGGGAAGGAAATTTATTCGCATTTCCCTTGGCGGAGTCAGGGATGAAGCAGAGATTAGGGGACATAGACGCACCTATGTTGGCGCTTTGCCAGGAAAGATTATTCAGGGCCTGAGACGGGCTAGCTCTGATAATCCTGTCTTTATGATGGATGAAGTGGATAAAATTGGCGCAGATTTCAGAGGGGATCCATCGTCGGCGCTACTTGAAGTTCTGGATCCTGAGCAAAACTTTTCTTTCCGAGATCATTATCTCGGTGTCCCTTTTGACCTCTCTAAGGTGATGTTCATCACTACAGCCAATCTCCTTGACCCCATCCAGCCTGCATTTCGAGACAGAATGGAAATCCTGCACCTCCCTGGCTACACAGAAGAGGAGAAGTTGCAGATCGCCATTCAACACCTCGTTCCCAAGCAAGTAAAGGAAAATGCGCTCAATAAAAAATTGATTTCTTTTACTGATGGCGCCATTAAGAAAATTATTTCCTTCTATACCCGTGAGGCTGGAGTGAGAAATCTGGAGAGGGAAATTGCTTCGGTCTGCCGCAAAGTAGCCAGAAAAGTTGCTGAAGGGAAGAAGATGATGAACCGGATTACTTCTCAGAGTATAGAGAGCTTTCTCGGCCCTCCCAAAATATTTAAGGATCAACTGCTGAAAAAAGACCAGGTGGGAGTGGCGATAGGTGTGGCCTGGACTGCCACTGGTGGCGAGATTCTTTTTGTTGAAGCCTCCAAAATGAAAGGGAAGGGGAGTTTGTTATTGACCGGGTCTTTGGGGGATGTGATGAAGGAGTCAGCTCAGGCTGCTTTAAGCTATGCAAGGGCCCATGCCAGTGAATTTGGCATTGACGGCCGCTTCTTTGCTCAGAATGATTTTCACATTCATATTCCTGAAGGGGCTATCCCTAAGGATGGACCTTCAGCTGGGGTGACTATTGCCACTGCCTTTATCTCTGTCCTCACAAACTTGAAAGTCAGGTGGGATGTGGCCATGACTGGAGAGATTACCCTGAGAGGGAATGTCCTGCCCATAGGAGGAATTAAGGAAAAAGTCCTGGCTGCCCAGCGAGCTGGAGTCAAGAAGATGATTTTGCCCGCAGCCAATAAAAAAGATTTGATTGACATTCCCAAGAAGGTAAAGAGGGAAATGGAATTTATCTTTGTTGAGGAAATAAAAGAGGTCTTCGATCACGCTTTGGTGAAGCCTGCGGATAAAATAAATAGGGGAATGGATGAAACTTCAGAGCCTCGCAGAAAGGGAGCTCATTCGAGCCATAAGGAAAGAGTTCTCTGAATCCAGGCAAGATGTCATCCTTGGCATTGGGGATGATGCGGCTGTTGTCCAGCCGGGAAAAAGGCTTCTCCTTCTCACCAAGGATTTGCTTTTTGAAGATTACCATTTTATCCCCTCCCTAAATCCTCCCTATTTTTTAGGACGGAAAAGTCTGAATGTGAATCTGAGCGACATTGCCGCTATGGGAGGCGAGCCAAAATTTGCTCTTCTCGGTTTAGGACTGCCTTCTGCGACAGATACAAAGTGGCTGGAGGAATATTTTTCTGGATTCAAATCTGCAGCAAAGGAAGGGAACGTTATTCTTGTTGGAGGGGATGTCTCAGAGTCGAAAAAAATTTCGATTTCTGTGACTATCATCGGAGAAGGGAAGAATGTCATCCGGAGAAGAGGAGCTAAACCTGGCCACCTTCTCTATGTTTCTGGATATCTCGGAGATGCCAAACAGGGATTCCTCCTTCTCAAGAAAGGATGGAACCTGGGAAAAGATAAAAGGGCTGATCCTCTCCTTAGGGCGTTTTTAGACCCTGTCCCTCAAATCTCCCTCGGTCAGGAGCTTTCTCGCCATAAATTGGCTTCCTCCATGATTGATCTAAGCGATGGGCTCTCTGTGGATTTGTTTCATCTCTGTCAAGAAAGCGGGTTAGGGGCTGAAATATACCTTGAGAGCTTGCCTTTATCCCCTGAAATTCGACACTTCAAGAAAAAGCCCCGCAGCCTTGCTCTTCATGGTGGGGAAGACTACCAGCTCCTTTTTTCTGTTGCTCCTCGAAATTCAAAGTTTATGCTAAAATTACAGAAAAAATATCATCTTGCCTCCATCGGGAGGATGACTGGCAAGAAAGGAATTTATGTCATTGACAGCCGAGGAAAAAGAAAGCCTTTAGAAATAAAAGGTTATGAGCACTTTATGAGAAAAAGGCAAGAGGCGCTGAGGCGCAAAAAAACCTCGATTGTTTAGAAGGAGGGTTTCATGAAAAAAGGGTTCATTTTTATTGCTTCTTTTCTCTTAGGTTTTGTGTCCCTTTGGGCTGGAGGATGGAACAATACTTTGATGGGCTGCAGAGCTATCTCCATGGGAGGAGCCTTTTCTGGAGTTGCTGATGACCCGAGCGCCATTTTCTTTAACCCTGCTGGTATAGTTTTTCAGAAACAGAATTTTAATTTATCGATTGATGGCTTTTACGTCTGGCCAACCCATGAATACACTTTGCCCACCGGGAAAAAAGCTCAAAGCAAATACAACAGCCCTTTGCCTCAGATTTTTATGACTTACAGGATGAGTGATAAAGTCACATTAGGTTTTGGGGTGTTTGTTCCTTATGCAGGTGGAGGAGTTGACTGGAAAAAAGAAGAGCTGGGGACTCCATTTAAATCCACTTTGGGCATTTATTCTTTGACTCCAAGTCTAGCTTATCAAGTCAGCGAGAAGCTCTCCTTGGGCTTTGTCCTTAATTTTTACCGCGGGGTTTTGAGTGTGGATACAGAGATGGGTTCCTTTGGCCCGATGAGTGAAGAGGAAAACGGCTCAGCTCTCTCAGCTGGTTTTGGCCTTATGTATAAGCCAACCGAAAAAATCGGTCTGGGGTTCACTCTAAGAGGCCCGGCCACGCTGAAAATTTCAGGGACAACATCTATCAATTTTGGAACAATGAAATTAAATTTGGATTCAGATACAACTTTCAAGCTTCCCTGGGATTTAGAGGTGGGATTTTCTTACAGATTCACTGAGAGTTTCCTTTTCTCCACAAGCGCTGAGTACACCATGTGGTCTACTCTTGACAAGGTCAAAAAGACAATAAAGGATGTTCCGCTTTCAGGGGATATGAATGTTGATGAAGTCATGGATTTTGAGAACATCCTTGTCCTCAGGGCTGGATTTGAATACCTCCTTCCTCAAGGAGTCTTCTTACGGGCAGGTGTAGGCCTCGACCAGTCCGCCACTCCTGACTCAGCCCTGAACATAAACAACATAGATGTTGACAAAGTTACCTTATTGGGAGGTATTGGATATAAGGCGGGGAAGATGCAGATTGATGCTGCCTACGCCTATGCTCTAGGAAAGGAGCGGCAGAGAAAGTTTGCAAGCTTTGGCCTCCCCCTTATAGAAAAATACAACCTCAATGTTTTTATTCTGGGGATAGGAGTGACTTTTTCCTTTTGATTTGAGGCTGAGTTTTTTTCCTACTTGGAGAGTAGCGACCCCTCAAAAACAATCTCAGCCGGGCCTGATTGATAGACTTTTTCTTTTTCCCACTCTACAGTCAATTTGCCCATGCTTGTTCTGACTATGACCTTTTTCTCAGTCAAATTCTTCAGGATTGAAGCCACAGCCGAAGCACAGGCGCCACTTCCTGAGGAGAGGGTCTCTCCAACTCCTCTCTCCCAGAAAAGAACCTCAATTTCCTTCCGATTCAAGACTCTGATAAATTCGATATTTGTTCTGTTGGGAAAGAAGGGATGGGATTCGATTTCTCTTCCGATTTGATGCCACTCAATGCGGGCAGGAAAGCGGTCAACAAAAACAGCACAATGGGGATTGCCAAGGGAAACAGCTGTTATCGGATAAATCTTTTGATTGATGGAGAGGGGATAATCTAGGATTTTTTCATGAAAGGAGCCATCATCAAAAGGAATATCTTTGGAGGAGAGGCGTGGAGTTCCCATTTCAATCTTAATCTGGAAAAGGCTGTTCTTTTTCTCAATCAGGTCACTTTCTCTATCACCAGTTGTTGTCAGGAAAAAAATTTGGGGAGAATCTATCTTCTGCTGGTGATAAAGACAGGCGGCTGCACATCTGAGGCCATTTCCTGAGATTTCGGCCTCTGTGCCATCTGCATTGAATATCCTGAAAAGGACAAGGCCTTTTGCTTTGTCCTTAACAGATATCAGGAGTAAGCCATCAGACCCGACTCCTGTATGGCGGTCACAAATTTTCCTTGCAAAATCGCCTATGTCAGAAACAATCGCTCCGTCAGCTAGGTCGACGACCAAAAAGTCGTTACCTAGAGAATGAACTTTGGTAAACTTTATCAAGGCATTCTCAAGGTGAAAATGTGGTCCTGAACTTGTGCATCCCTTTCTCTTCGGATGAGAAGCATGATGGGATCTCCAGATTTTGTCTTTCGCAGAACACTCTCAAAATCTTGGGTCGTGCTGACCTTTCTTCGGTTGACTTCGAGGATTATATCTCCAACTTCAATGCCTTTTTTATCTGCCTCGCTATAGCTTTGGACCCGGGTGATAATAAGTCCCTCTATGGTTTGTAAGCCATATCTTCTGGCGAGGTTGGGTGTCAATGGAGTCACGGAAATACCAATGTCTTTCTCTGATGCGGCTGAAGTCTCTTTTTCTTCTGTCGGTTCTAATTCTTCGATGGTCGCTGTCATAGACCTTTCTTTTCCGTCTCGAATGAACTTGATTTCAACCTTTGTCCCTGGCTCGATATCAGCAATCTTAAATTTCAGGTCATTCGGATCCTCGACCGCTTTGCCATTGACTTCGATAATAACATCATAGCGTTTTAATCCTGCTTTATCTGCCGGCCCTCCGGCTTCCACTGAATTGATCAGAGCTCCCTTGTTATCTTTTAGGTTAAGGAGCTTCTTGTCATCTTCAGTAATGGGTGTGATCGTAACTCCAAGCTTACCGCGGACAACTCGCCCCTTTTCTTTGAGCTGGTTGAGTACTTTATTGGCCATATTCGAAGGGATTGCAAACCCGATTCCGATATTGCCGCCTGTGGGAGATAGGATATTGGAGGTGATGCCGATGACTTCTCCTTTCATATTGACCAAAGGTCCGCCGCTATTGCCACGGTTGATGGCTGTATCAGTCTGAATGAAATCCTGGTATTCCGGAACATTCATCCCGACACCGAGCTGTCTTCCTTTGGCACTGACAATTCCTGCTGTCACCGTGTGCTCCATACCCAGGGGATTGCCAATGGCCAAAACCCACTCTCCCACTTTGAGTTGAGAAGAATCTCCGAGCTCAGCAAAAGGCTGGTTTTTTTCCTCGACTTTCAATAAGGCCAAATCCGTTTTGGCATCAGTGCCGACAATTTTTGCTGTATATTCCTGCCCCTGGATAGTGAAAACTTTCACTTTCGCAGCGTTCTCCACTAAATGATTGTTGGTCAATATGTAGCCATCATTGCTTATGAAAAAACCTGAACCTTGGGCTGTGGACCTGTATTCCTGCTCTTTCCCGCGAGGTTGACCGAAAAATCTATCCCAAAAGTCATCAAAAGGCCATTCGTTTCCAAAATCCAGGACTTGTCTTTTCTCGACTCTTTCGCTATCAATTCTTACCACAGCCGGGCCAACTTTTTCTGCAATTTTTACAAAATCCAAATCAGGCTTTATCTGCGCAGGAGAAGATGCATTAAGGGATGTTGCCAGCGAAGGAGAAGAAGGCAAAGAGGAGAAATTTTTTGGAGTACTTTTTTCAGGTAGATAAACAAAGATAAAACCAGCTAAACACACTCCCAAGATAAAGCTTAAAAGGGATATCCATAAGATTTTTTTCATTTTTTTCCTCCAGAATCTTAGCCTTTAAAATAGCACACTTATCTCAGAAATTCAATCGAGTTACTAAATAAGAAACTTTTGATTCATCAAAAAGGTTGCATTAAAAACCTTCAAGCGCTATCATCATTTTTTCTAGGTGCCTATGGTCTTAAAAAAAGGAATCTTGATTGTTTTTGAAGGAATCGATGGCTCTGGGAAAACAACTCAGGCGAAGCTTCTCCTGAAAAATCTTCGGGCTCGAGGTATAGAGGCGCTCTATTTTCGGGAGCCATCGAGGAGCAAATGGGGCCGGGAAATTAAAAAAAAGGCTCTCTCGGCTGATTCGCTTTCTCCAGAGGAAGAATTAGAACTTTTCCAAGAAGACAGAAAAGAAAATGTCAGAAAAAATTTGAAGCCTGCCCTCAAAAGGAAAAAAATTGTTATCCTGGATAGGTATTATTTTTCAACGATTGCCTACCAGGGGTCAAAAGGAATCGACCCTGAGCGGATAAGAAGAATGAATGAAGAATTTGCCCCCAAGCCTGACTTGGTTTTTATCCTGGATATTGCTCCTCAAAAAGGCTTAGAGCGTATACAAGACCGCAAAAAAAAGTACAGGCTTTTTGAACGCGAAGAGTATCTGGTTAAAGTCAGGCAAATTTTCCGCAGTTTTAAAGGGAGAAATTTTATTCATCTTTCTGGCCTTGAAGCAAGAGATGAAATCAACAAGAAAATAACTGAGCGAGTCATTAGATGCCTGCGGGGTCAGGTCTGTCATAGGGAATTAATCTCTCGGAAAAATTTCTCTTCTTAATGGCAGGGACTGAATTCTAGAGACATTGGCTCGGAGGCATCTCCATTTCCGTGATGATAAGGTTCAGACATGGGGCCTGTCGCGGTGTGTCCCTGTCCGTCCTCGCTCCGCACCCATCAAGAGAGGGGTCCCCTACGCTGCGGGCGTTGCAGGGCGCACACCGCGCCACCCACTCGCATTTTTTAATTTCAATCCATCACGGAAAACGAGATGCTATCCATTGGCTCCGCTGATTTGGTTTTTTCGTGCCATTTTGCTATATTTTTAACTTATGGCCGAGAAGAGACGTTTGTTTTTGAAAATAAAATTAAAAAAAAGCGATCGACGAAAATTCATCAAAGTTTTCCTCTTGCTTTTCCTCTTCTCTTTTGTCTGCCTTCTGGGAATCATCTTCGGCGCTTATGTGGCCATTCGACAGAACCTTCCTGCCGTCTCTGAGCTTGAGAAGTTTGAGCCAAACATCATTACCTCTGTTTATTCAGACGACGGAAAAGTCATCAAAGAATTTGCCATCGAAAGAAGGGTTGAAGTTCCTTATGAGAAAATTCCTGATTTGCTGAAAAAGGCGATTGTCGCCACAGAGGACCCCAGATTTTACAATCACAGAGGGATTGATTATCGGGGAATTTTGCGGGCTTTAAAAGAGAACCTTAGACGGGGGAGGGTATTCCGCCGGCCTCAAGGCGGGAGCACCATTACTCAACAGTTAGCCCGGGTGCTCTTTCTTTATCCCCAGCGAACAGTCCGACGAAAATTGAAAGAGGTTTTTCTTTCTCTTCAAATCGAGAAGAGATATTCAAAAGAAAAAATTATGGAGATGTATTGCAACCAGTTCTATCTTGGCCACGGAGTCTATGGAGTGGAGACAGCCTCCAGCCTCTTCTTTGGAAAGAGTGTCTCCGAGCTCAATTTAGAGGAAGCTTCGCTGATTGCTGGCATTTTTCGCGGGCCTGCCATCTATTCTCCTTATTCGAACCCTGATCTTACTCTTCGCCGCAGAAACCATGTTCTCCAGCGAATGATTGATGAAGGATATATCACAAAAAAAGAGGGGGAAGAAGCCAAAAAGATGCCTATAAATGTGCTCCCCTTAAAGAGAGGAGTTCCTGATTTTGGAGCCTATTTTTTTGAAGAAGTGAGGAAATATATCGAAAAAAATTACGGCAACGATGTTCTCTACCGTGGAGGGCTAAAAGTTTATACCACCTTGAATTTAAAGCTTCAGGAGTATGCTGAACAAGCCCTCTTAAATGGACTGAGAGAGATGGATAAGAAAAATGGCTGGAGAAAAGATAAAAGGAATCTTCTCCAGGAAGGAGTAGAAAAACTCGAGGAGGTCTGGCTCAAAAGTTGGCTGACTCCTGCTGTCAAAAATGAGGAAGTCGCGGAAGCCATAGTTTTGTCTACGACCAGGAGGGTGGCTTCTGTCAAAATCAAAGATTATTTGGGAAAGATGATGAACGATGACATCGCCTGGACAAAAACTGAAAATCTTGAAAACTTGGTAAAAAGGGGAGATCTCGTCCAGGTCAAGATCAAAAAAATAGATGAAGAAAAAAAAGAGCTTCTTGTCTCCCTTGACCAGGAACCCTTGGTTGAGGGCTCTTTTCTGGCTGTTGAGCCTCAAACGGGTCAGATCAGAGCCATGGTAGGAGGCTATTCCTTTGCCAGAAGCGAATTCAACCGTGCCACCCAAGCTCTAAGGCAGGCTGGTTCAGCCATAAAACCTCTGCTCTACACGGCTACTCTGGAGAATGGATTTACTCCGGCAAGCATCATCAGAGATGAACCTACAGTCTTCATCGACAAATGGACAGGAGAACCCTGGTCGCCTCCAAATTATGATGGCAAATATAAAGGAGCTGTGACTTTGCGCAAAGGTCTGGAAGAATCGCGCAATGTCGTCACAGCCAAGCTTCTGGAAGCCATCTCACCCCAAACAGGTGTTGACTATTGTCAGAAATTTGGAATTACTTCTCCCGTCTATCCTTATCTTTCGCTGTCTTTGGGAGCTTTTGAAGTGAGCCTTCTGGAGCTTACTTCTGCTTACGCAACATTTCCCAATAAAGGCGTTCGGATAAAGCCATACTTCATCACTCGCATTGAAGATAAAGAAGGCAACATCCTGGAAGAGACTAGGATTGAAGCTGAGGATGTCATTTCTCCACAGACTGCCTTTCTCATGACCTATCTTCTCCAAGGAGTTATTCAACGGGGGACTGCAGCAGCGGCCAATTTTCTGGAAAAAACTTTGGCCGGAAAAACAGGTACCACAAATAAATTCACAGATGCCTGGTTTTTAGGGTTTTCTCCTTCTCTTTGTGCGGGCGTCTGGGTTGGCAATGATACCAAAGTTACCCTTGGAGACAGGCAATCGGGAGCTGTCGTTGCCCTTCCTGTCTGGATAGAATTTTTTAAAAAAATTATCGAAGAGGAAAAAAGGAGGGTCGAAGAAGAGGGGCAAGAAGCAGTAAATGAGGAATTTGAGATCCCGCCCAATATTTCTTTTGTTGAGATTGACCTCAAAACAGGCCTGCTCGCAACTCCAATTTGCCTTTGGGTGGCAAAGGAAGCTTTTTTTCCCGGGACAGAGCCTGACCGCTTCTGCTCACATGAAGATCATATGATGATCCTAGATTACTATGCTCTAGAAAAGGCAAAAGAAGAGCGCTAATTTCTCTTTTTGACAGTTCCTGATCTTGAACCAGAGCGGGAAGAAGAGCCTCGCGAAGAAGTTCTGGCTGTGCCCCTTGAGCCTGACTGGGAACTTGAACCCTTGGAAATAGTCGCCCGAGGAGAAGAACCTCTAGATGAGGAACTGCCTCCAGATATGTATTTATAGACTCTGTCGATAAAAGAGCCAGATTTTGAGCCTTTATCTCCTTTTGACAATTTCTTGATGCTTATCTCTGGCGAAGGGGGAAAGCCGGAGGAATCCCTCTTGATGTAACCTCCGGATTCAGCGCTGCCTTTGTCTGAACTTATATCTTTCTTCCGAATTTTTCTTTCTTCAGCAAATCTTGAGATTTCTCTCTCTCTGGCTTTTTCTTCCATCCTCTGAGGAGTCAGAGATTCAGGACTTCTGACTGAACTTTTTTCCAGACGGTTTTCTTGTTTCATTTCTGGCATCCTGTCTTCATTTCTGAGGATGAGCCTTTTGCCTTCAAGATTCTCCACTCGAACCCGGCTTGCTTCTGGCTTTAGAGAAAGCCTTTGGCTGGTAAGAGTCAAATTGTTCAGGTTTTTCAGAGATTCTGATCTTAGGGCAACCTCAGAGACATTTCTAGCTTTAAGTTGACTTTTATGGATGACAGTTAGAGCGCGTGAATTGTAGGGATAATAGGGGCCATGATAGCGGTCATAAAAAACATTATCGATTAAAACTACAGGATAGCCATAGTAGCTTAGAGGAGCCCAGGCAAAGTAGTCGTAATCCCAGTACCAACTCACCCAAGCAGGACCCCAGATTGTGGTTGGGATCCAGTACCAGCCAAGACCGATTCCCCAGTGCCATCTGCCGAAATGATAGGTGCACCATCCCCAGGGTTCGTAGGGAAGCCAGGTGTAGCCACAGAGAGGAAGCCAGACCCATCGGCCAAAAGAATAAGGACGCCAGCCAGGATCAACCCCTCCCGGAACCCAGACATTGCCATAAGGGGGGAGGTAGGTCCAATCGCCATATTCATCCAATTCATACTCAAAATCTTCCAATTCTTCAGGGAGGTATCCGCTCGCCAGGCGCGGGCTCACCTTCAGGTCTCTATCCTCACTCCAGCGGTCAAAACTGTCCTCAGCCACTGCAGGGAATCGGCTGGGCCGAGAGGTAAAACGGCCCTCAGAGATTTCCACCCTCTGCTCACTTTTAACCAGTATTGAGCCTTCTTCTGCTGCTGCTTCGACTAATCCACGAAAAACAAATAATTCTGTTTCTCCGTTCTCCCTGACATCGACACGGTAAAGGCCTTTATCCAAGATGTAGAGAGAGGCATCTTGAGTATGGATTTCAAAATTCTTTTCTTTCTCCAAGAAGTTCACATTCAAATAGATATTCCCTGCCCAGACGCGAACCCGCACAAGGCTATCTTCTCTTTTAGGGAGATTCATGAGATCTATTTTTGTATTGTTGTCCAATCGGATATAGTTTTTCTTTGCCAGATAAATTTCAGCCCGGCCATCAGTTGTCCCGAGCCTGTCTCCTTCAGCCATGGGCATGTTCACTACTGCGTCCTCATAGCCAAGGTCTGATGCTCTCTGGAGATAAGCATTGCCGCTCAGATAGCTCACTCGAGCAAAGGAATTATTTGTGTATTTAACTTCCTCAGCATTGAGAGAAGAGATGAGAAAAATGAGAACTATCATTATTCCGGCATATTTTTTCATTTCTTTTCTCCTTTCCACTTCTCTTTTCAGCAAAAACTATGCCAATCTCCCTCCCTTGCGGCTTTAAATTTCTGCCTGATTTTTGTCCTTAAAAGGAGACGTATGCCATAAAAAGGTGCCTGTCCCTTATATTGGCCAGTAATTCTTCAAGAATTGGATCGCTGGAGCAAGTTCTTCCTCAGTGAACGAAGAAATTTCAGCTTTTATTGCGGCTTTCTCGCCTTCTCCTGCAAGCTGAAAAAGGACGTGTTTGACTCCTTCGCTGAGACCATGAAGGTCATAGCCTCCTTCAAGGGCAAAGAGAATTCTCTTTTGGGAAAAATCCTCAGCCAAAGCCAAAAGTTCGGCTGTCAGGGCTCCGAATCCTTCCTCACTGACATTCATTCCTCCCAAAGGGTCACCTTCATAAATGTCAAAGCCAGAGGAGACCAGGATAAATTCGGGCTTGTACCGGGCTGCTATCGGAGTGAGGATTTTTCTGTAGATAAAGAGGTAATCTTCATCTCTTTTGCCCGGGCTGAGGGGGATGTTGACTGTATAGCCTTCTCCCTCCCCAAGGCCTATTTCATCCCAGTATCCTGACCCTGGATAATAGGGGAATTGATGGGTTGAGAAATAGAGGACATCGCTTCTTGAATAAAAAGAATTTTGAGTTCCATTTCCATGATGGAGGTCCCAGTCTACAATCAGGATTTTTTTGAGGTTGTATTTCTTGATAAGGTATTGAGCGGCGATGGCCACATTGTTGAAAAGGCAGAAGCCCATGGCCCGCGAAGCTTCAGCATGATGTCCTGGAGGCCTGACAAGGGCAAAGCCATTTTGGATTTTTCCTTCCATGATAAAGTCTATTGCCTGCAAAAGGCCTCCTGCTGCAAGTCTTGCCACTTCATAGGAACGAGCGCAAGTTGAGGTGTCTGGGTCGAGGGCAACTCTTCCTTTTCCCGAGGTTTCCTTGATCAATTTGACATAGGAAGGGGAATGGACCATCTGGATTTCCTCTTCTTCTGCCAGGCGGGGTTCAACTTCTAAGCAAGGAAAGGGAATCTCCTTTTCCAGCATGCGGTAAACGACTTCTAATCTTTGCGGGTTCTCCACGTGAAAGGCACCCATGTCATGCTCCATATAGCGGCGATCTTTGACAATCCCTGTAGTCATTTTGCCTCCTCTTTGAAAAATTGCCTCCATTTTTCTGGCGCTGGTTTTGGGGTAAGAAGAGTGATGCCAAAAAGCAGAATGAGGGAGCAGACAAGAGCTGGATAAATAGCCGGAACGCCAAGAGGAAGGTGGCCCTGGATTTTGTTGATGATTTCCCAGATAACAGTCACACTCATTCCTCCCAGGATGGAGGAAACTCCTCCTGCAACTGTTGCCCTTTTCCAGAAAAAGACAGAGACAAGGGCAGGAGTGATTCCAGCGCCATAAACTGTGTAAGCGGCATAGGCTGCATCCAGGATTCGGGGGAAGAAGGAAATGAGAGAATAGGAAATTGCTCCCAGAAAAATGACGGCCAGCCTTGAGTAGAGTATCATTTTTTTGTCAGGCAAATTAGGATTTATGAAGCGTTGATAGATATCTCTTGTGATGTTTGTGGCAGGAACGAGGAGAAAACTATTTGCCGTAGAGATAATAATTGCGACAATGGCCACTATCAGGCCGCAGCCAACAGCCAGCGGCACTCCTTTATGGGCAACGAGGAGAATGATTTTTCCAGCTTCCCTGGCACTGAGGCCTTTAAAGAAACTGCTCCCAACAACAGCCAGGCTCTGCAGGGCAAACTGAAGAAGAATGACTCCAGTGACCCAGCCAATAACTGATTTCTTTGCTTCCCTTTCGTCCCTGGCTGAGAAAAAGCGCTGGTACATGTTTCCATTGCCCAGGGCAAGAAGAAAAGTGGGACCAAAGTAGCCTAAAGCCTGAATCCAGCTCATATTCCCCAGGAATGCATGTTTCCGCGGAGTGACATTGGCCACAATATAATCTAATCCCCCGACATGATGGATGAGGAAAGGAACTGCGAGAAATACTCCAGCAATCATGATGATTCCGTTAAAGATATCCAGATAAGCCACAGAGATCATGCCTGCAAGCAGGGTGTAGGTGATAACAAAAAGAGCGACAATGATCATGCCTGTTTGCGCGCTGATTTTTCCTTCAGTGATAATCTCAAGCACCCAGCCTCCTCCACGGAATTGATAGCTGACAATCGTCACATAAGCAATGATCGTGGTCAGAGTGGCCAGAATCCTGGCCCATTTGTTGTACCTTGCTTCCAGGATGTCAGGAACTGTGAATTGGCCAAATTTTCTGACTTTTCCAGCAATAAAAAAAACGATGATAATGCCCAGCCAGCCTCCGCTACTCCCAATAAGGGAAGAGTAGCCATGGTTATAGCTGAGGTCAGAAACACTGAAAACATCTCCGGAGCCTATCCAGGTGGCAAGGAGAGTGGCCACAAGCACAGGAGCGGTGAGTGTTCGGCCAGCAACTAAAAAATCCTCTTTGCTCCGTAATCGCCGCGCAAGGCGCAGGGCAACACCAAAAAGCAGAAAGAGATAGGCGAATATGGCCAATAAGTAAATCATTTTATTTTAAACTTTGCTTTTTTGAGGGAAAAACTTCTCCAGTGTCTTGGGCTCTGGCTTTTTGGTAAGGAGGCTGACGACGATCAGTGCCAGAAGAGAAATAATCAGCGAGGGATAGATAAGAGGAATTCCCCAGGGATCACCTTCAGGGGCTTTATCCGCGGGCAAAACTTCTGCCAGTATTTTTAGAAAAATACAGACAAATGTGCCGGAGATAATTGAGGCTAAACCTCCGGCTTTTGTTGCCCTTTTCCAGGTCAGAGCTGCTATCAGGGCAGGAGTTATTGCAACGCCGTAAATTGTATAAGCAAAGTAACTCATCTCCAATACAGATTTGAGCCTCATGCCTAAAAGAAAAGCCAGAACTCCGAGGATGACCACAAAGACTTTTTGGAGGGCGACCATGGTTTTCTGACTGGCATCTTTTTTGAGAAAGCGTTGATAAATATCGCGCATGATGTTGGTTGAAGGGGAGAGGAGATAATTCATGCCTGTGGAAATAACTACAGCACAGGCAGCTCCAAGAAGGAGGACTCCCACTGGAGCGGGCACTAAGTTCCTGGCTGCCAGGAGGACAACTTTTCCCCCTTGCTTGGGAATGGAAAGGTCAATCTGATTTTTAAATTTGCTGTAGGAAAAAACGGCAATAATCACCACCACTGTCTCCACGAATATTGTGCCGATGGTCCAGAGGATGACAGCTTTTTTGGCATCTTTTGCCGATCTTGCGCTGTAGAATTTCTGATACATACTCTGCACTCCCATCAGGAGGAGCATTGTTGCCAGAAAATACCCTCCCACCTTGAGTGTCGGGTGAGCGCCAAACTGCTGATTGATGACAGCAAAGTAACCTGGATCAAGCTGCTTTGTTGCTTCAGAGAGACCGCCTGTGGCCATATAGACAAAGGGAACAGATAGAAGACAGGCGAGCACGATGATGATGCCGTTGGGAAGATCCGTATAGGCCACGGCAATCATTCCGCCCAGGGCTGTGAAGAGTATGACGAATGTGGCAGCGATAATCGTTCCTACAGAATCGGGAACTGCTCCGTCAGTGGCGACATTGAGGATAAAGCCGCCAGCGACAAATTGATAGGAGACAATGGCTGTGAAGGAGATGATCAGGGCAATGGCTCCGAATACTCTGGCCACAGGACCGAAGCGCTCTTCAAGGATATCGCCGATCGTGTACTGGCCAAAAGTCTGGATTTTCGCAGCCAGAAAATAAATTAGAATAATTCCAACCCATGCTCCTGCGGCCAGCCAGAGAGCAGAAAATCCAGCTTTGGAGGCGAACTCTGCTCCGGCGATAAAAGTCCCTGACCCGATCCAGGTGCAGATAAGAGTGAAGACCATGACCGAAGTTTTGAGTTTCCTGCCTGCTACCATAAAATCTTCCTGAGTCTTGATTCGTTTGGTCCTGAGAAAATTAAAACCTGTGAGAATAAGCAAATAAGCCAGAATGATGTAAAGATAAAAAGACATCAAACCCTCCTTCTTTTGATTGTCATTTTTTGAAAAAGCTTTTAAGCCTTAATTTCAAATAGACAAAAGCCATGACGGCGTATCTTTTTATATCTCCCAAAGAATGGATACTTGTCATGATCCTGGGGATTTTTTTGAGCACAGAAACTCTCTGGCCACTCAGCGTCCAGCGAAAGACAAGTTCGCTGATCTGGGCCCATGTGAGCTTATCCTGAAAAAGAGGGACATCTCCTTGAGCCATGGGCAGTGTGATTATTTTCGAAAAATACCTTTTTGTCCAGGAGAAATTTTTGGGAAGAATGCCAAGCTCTTTGGCCGTTTTCTCCAGAGGTGTTCCAGGATAGATATGAAGGATCGCAATCGACCCTTCGATTTTATCTTTGTACTGCTCGATGATTTTTATTGTCTCCTGGGCTTCTTCCCAGGTCTCAGTGGGATGGCTAAAAATAAAAAATGCATTGGGGATAATGTCCAAATCTCTCGACCAGCGGACCAAGTTATGGAAGTCATTGATGTTTACTTTTTTATTCACAATCTCGTTTCTGACTCTCTCAGAACCAGCTTCAAGGCCGAAGGAGAGATGAAAGAGCCCTGCTCTCTTCATTTTCTCAAGCAATGGTTTGTTGATGAGGTCGAACCGGACATCACATTTCCAGAAGATGTTAAGCTTGTGCTCGATAATCAGATTGCAGATTTCTTCAACTCTTTTTGGATTGGCGTTAAAGGTGTCGTCGAAGAAAAAGATGACTTTGACGTTGTACTTCCCGACGAGAATTTCGATTTCCTGGACAATATTCTGAGGACTTCTCATTCTTATTGTGCGGCCCCAGTTGATGGGTGTGGCGCAGAAGTTACAGTTAAAAGGGCAGCCGCGGCTTGTTATGGTGTTGATCGCAGGCAGCATTCCATGGCCCGGAACCTCAAAGCGGAAATTGTACTTCTCAAAGGGAACAAGATGAAATGCAGGAAAAGGAAGGCTGTCAAGATCCTGGATAGGAGGTCGAGCCGGGTTGGAGATGATTTTGCCATTTAGCCTCAAAGAAATCCCTGCGATATTTGCTGCAGAGGCGATGTCTTTTTTCCTTTCCAGGCTGCGGCAGAGCTCGAGCATGGTCAATTCCCCTTCTCCTCTGACCACGATGTCGAGCTCTGGAATATGGGCCAGACAATCCTCTGCCGCCATAGAAGCATGTGGCCCACCCAGGACAGTCAATGCCTGGGGAAATGCCTTTTTGGCACATTTTATCAGGTGAAAGCTCTGGAAGCGGTTTTCAGTGGTCGAGGTCACTCCAATGAGGTCAGGTTCTACCCTCTGAATTTCTCGTTCAATGCCACGCCAGTTAAGCTTCAGGATATCAGCTGCACAAATCTCAACTTGAATCCCTTCTTTTTCCAGTACAGCGGCGATATAGAGGAGTCCCAGGGGAGGCATGGAGGACCCTTTGGTCCAGCGCTCTGCAAGATAGCCACCAGGAGGGACAAAGAGCTGAACTTTCATCAAATTTTTTTAGGCCGTCTCTTTCTTTTCCAGTTTCATGGAATAAAGCTGGGTGATATTGGGCTCAGCCATGGTTGTTCCGTAAATATAATCGGCAACCTCCATGGTCTTATAGTTGTGAGTAACAATGATAAATTGAGTCTCGTTTTTTATCTTTTTCATCAACTCCAAGAACCTTGCCAAGTTGACGTCATCCAGAGCTGCATCCACCTCATCAAGGATGCAGAAGGGAGTGGGTTTCGAGCGAAAGAGGCCAAAGAAAAAAGCAAGGCTGGTCAGGCTTTTCTCCCCTCCAGAGAGAAGCATCATGTTCTGAACTTTCTTTCCAGGAGGTTGGGCTATGATCTCCACCCCGCTTTCTAAAGGGTTGCCTGGATCTAAGAGCCTCACCTCAGCACTGCCGCCAATGAAGAGGAGGGAGAAGACTTCTTGGAAATTCTTGTTTACGTCAACGAGAGCATTTAAGAACTGGCTTTTGCTCTCTTCATCAATCTTTTTTATGGCTTCTTGAGTTGTATCTATGGATTCTCGCAGGTCTTTCTTTTGCTGAAGCAGAAAATCATAGCGTTTCTTCTGGCTCAAATATTCTTCCTCAGCCATGAGATTCACGGCCTTGAATTTCTGGAGATTTTCTTTGGCGACCTTGAGTTTTTCTTCAATTTCTGTATCCGTCATCTTGTCCTTGGGGATTTCTTCTTTCACCTCTTGAAGAGTTTTTTTGAGTTCCTGCCAGCAATTTTCCTCCAGGTTCACCAGATCTCGCTCATTTTCCGCCTTGCTGATTTCCCATTTTACCCTTTCTTCCTTTGCCACTTCATTGTCTTCATTCTGCTTCTTTAGATTTTTTTCCTTCTCTTCCAGCTCTTTCTGGATTTTTTGAAGATGCTCTTCACTCTGAGCCAGATGGATTTCTTCATGGCTTTTTTCTTCTTCAAGTTTTTTTATCTTTTGACTGAGCTGTGCGATGTAGTCTTTGAGCTCGGCTTCTTCTTTTTCAGAATTCTGGATATCTTTCTCAAAGGAGCGGATTTTTGTGCCGATTGTCTCTTTCCTCTGAGTGAAACTCTGGATTTGGCTCCTCAGGTTTTTGATTTTTTCTTGAAGAAGGTCAAGATCTCCTTTGAACTCAAAGAGATGTTTTCCCTCTTCACTGTTTTTTTCCTGGTAGAGGGCGAATTCTTTTTCTTCTGCCTCTACTTTTTCCTTCAAGGCATTCTCTTCTTCCTCGAGTGTTTTTATTTTTCCGGAGAGAGCGTTCATTTTGAGGGTAAATGCCTGCTTATCAGTGATAAGGACTTTAAGCTCTTGGCTAAGGAGCGAGGTGTCATTCATGAGTTTTTCTCTTTCTGCCTTAACAAGCATCATCCCTTTTTCTTCTTCTTGAATTTTTCTTTCCTGCTCGGCCAAAAACTCTGTTTCTCCCTGGATTTTTTCCTCTAATTTTTGTTTTTCCTTATTTTTTTCTTCAAGCTGCAAAGTGAAGGGGAGAATTTCCGAGTCTTGATGAGCGATCTTTTCCTCTAATTTTTTTATCTCCTGGCTGAGGGCAAAAAACCCTTCTTGCCTCTTTCCTATTTTTAGCAGGCCTGTTCTAAGCAATAAATCTCCCTTGAGGGTGATATAGTTTTGAGCCGGGAACCGGAGCCAGAGCTCGACAGCACTCTTAATGTCTTTAACAATCACAGCTTCTTGAAGATGAGGAAGGTAATCCTTTATTTTTGGGGCAGGCTTGAGGCGGGATTTGAGTAGACCTAAGACATTCGGGTCTTGATAGGGAGGTTCTGAAAATTGTTCTTTTTTTTGAGGAGAAATGAGGAGGAAATTTCCCTTTATCTCTTTTGAAGCCAAATTCTTTAAGAAATCTTGGGCAAGGATAAGTGTGGATTTTGCCTCTTCTTTCCAGAAAATATCGACAAGCGGAGCATAATCAGGGTCGGTTTCAATTAAATCAGCAAGAAACCCTAAAGCCCCTGGCATGTCCGCAGAAAAATCCTCTGTTCGCTCTTTTGCCTCCACTTTTTTTAAGGCTTGAAGATGATAGACATCTTCGTCTCTTCGCTCTTTTAATTCAGCAGTTCTTTTCTGATCTTTTTCGATTAAAGTGAAGGCTTCATCCTGAGCTCTTTGAAGGTCAGCCAGTCTTTTCTCGCTTTCTTCCTTAAGCTTTCGGGCTTGAGCGAGTTCCTCTATATTTTGCTCTAACTTTTTCTCATTTTCTTTAAGCAGAATTTGTGCTTTTTCAAGGCGGTCTTTAAGTTTTTCTTCCTGGCGAAGGACAAGCTCCAATTCTTTTTCAATTTTGACTCCTTCATTTTTTATCTCTGTCAACTCAGAAAGTTTTTGGAGATATTCGCTCTTCACTGTTTCCAGTTTCATTCCCCAGGCTGTTATTCTCTCTTGAGTTGAGCGATTTGCCTCTCGAGTTATCGCCAACTCCTGCTGCTTTTCTCCTGAAGCCTGCTCAAGCTCTATAAGTTTTTTCTCTGCCTCCACAACTTCTTTTTCAAGGAGTGAAAGTTCCCCTTTGAATTCTTCGATATCTCGTTTTGCCTTTTCTCTTTTTTCCTCAAAAAATTCAATCCTTTTTGTCTCTTTTTCGATTTCTGCTTCGGCGCGCGCGACCTGCGATTTTGAGGCGAACAAATTTTCTTGGCTTACTTTCAGGGATTTCTCAAGGTTCCAGAGCTCTTTTCTTTTCTGGGCGAGCTCTTTTTCTTCTGACTTTATTCGGGAGAGGAGTTCCCTTTCTTGATCGAGGCATTGATTGTAGCGGAGGGTGACTTCTCTCTGAGTTTTCTCAAGCTGATCAATTTTTCTGCAGTAATGGAAGGAGTTGAGCTCGCGCACTCTTTCCCTCAATTTTCTGTATTTTATTGCTGCCTGAGCCTGTCTTTGCAGAGAATTTTTTGTCTTTGCCACTTCGTTGATGATGTCTTCCAACCGGATCAAATTTTCCTCGCTGTCCTGGAGTTTGCTCTCGGCCTGTTTTTTCTTATCCTTGTAAAAAGCAGTCCCGGCTGCTTCTTCAAGGAGCAGTCTTTTTTCTGCGGGCTTGGAAGTGAGGAAAAGCCCGATGCTTCCCTGTTCGATGACAAAATATTCTTTTTCAGCTATGGCTTTCTTCCAGAGGGCATCCTGAATATCCTTAAGCCTGACAGATTTTCCGTTGAGCCGGTATTCGCTCTCCCCGGAGCGGAAAGCTCTGTGGTTGATGATCATTTCTTCTTCTTCGTTTCCCAGAGATAAGATTACATCTGCCATCCCCAGAGGAGCTTTTTTCGTGTTTCCGTTAAAGATGATGTCTTCAATCCTCTCTCCTCTTAGAGACTTAAGCCTCTGCCCGGCCATGACCCAGAGGATGGCGTCGACGATATTGCTCTTTCCAGTGCCATTGGGACCGACAACAGCCGTTATTCCTGGATGAAAGAGGATTTTTGTTTTTTCGGGGAAAGATTTGAATCCTTGGAGCTCAAGCTTCTTGATGATCATAGAGAGCTATTTTATTCAATTTGAATTTATTTTTAAATACCCAGCCCTTTTTCTTTAGCTTATTCAGTCTTTGTCTTTGGCCTTCTTCTCCCATTCCCTGTAGCGTTTGATGTAGTCATCAGCAACTTTTTTGGGATTAAGCAAAATACAGCTTGCATAATTCTTGAGATGCCCACTGAGATATATCTCTGGCGGGAGGGCATCAAATTTCTCAAGTTCGATATTCTTGAGAATTTCAAGGCGAATCTTGGTCTGGTGCGAAATATCATGCAACGGGATACCCAATTTTTCTCTTATTTCCTTTAGGGAAGGACCGCTGAATATTGTTCTTTCTTCCTTCTCTCCTTCTCCCTCACCCTCAGAAGCTTCGGACTTTTTGGGTTGCACCGATTTTTTAGACTCTTTTTCTAAAAGAGCCATGATGATGATGTAAGCCTCTTCAATCTGCTTCAGGATCTTTTTCCGCTTTTTCTCTGAGAATTCATCAGCAAGAGGAGCGATAGCGATAGAATCTCCGGAATAGAGCCTTTTTAGACGCGAATGGGCATTTCTCACCTCTGTCATTGAGGCATCGGTACTGAGTTCGAGAATCTCAAAATATTTTTTATAATCTTCTTTGGACATCCTTAACCTCTAAGCAGCGTGACTTCCTTTCCCTGGATCAGATTCTCCGCAAAAGTCTCAATCTCGTTGGCACAGCGAGATAATGAGTAATAGACCATAAATGGTTTTCTTTCGCGGATGGATCTCCAGACAGAATCATCATATTCGATGTAGCCAGCAAATTGGCTTTTTACTCCTAAATACTTCATCAGGACACTCTTTATGGAGTAGCCGATGGAGAGATCTTCATGGCTTCTCACTATGTTCAAGACAAGATAAATCTCGAAATTTGCCAGCTCCTTTTCAAGAATACTCCCTATATAGGAGAAGCTATCTTTGAGATAATCAATAAGATCCTTCAGGTTTTTTATCCCGTATTTTTCCCTCCGCTCCCATAAGTGCTGGACAATTTCTTTAAAACCGTATGCCCGCAGGGACATTTTTATTTTCCTGTACAAGGCATTTTTTAAAAAATGGTACACATTTTCTATGGCAATGAGCTCCGGCACCATGACAGCAATCATCTTATCCGCAATGAGAAATGTATCGAGGGTATTGTTATGGCTTCCAGCTCCTAAATCGATGAGTACGTATTGTGAATTTAGTTTCATGATTTGCCTGAACAGTTTGAGTTTTTGGCTGAATTTGATGCTGTCAGAAGCGATGGAATGGATATCTCCAGTTATCAGGGACATATTCTCTATATCCGTCTTCACCAGGAGTTCCTGGAGAGGAGCGCCCATTTCAATAAATTGGGTCAGAGATTTTTTGGGCCTGCCAATGCCCAGAAATGAATGAAGGTTTGCTCCGCCATAGTCAAAATCAACTAAAACAACCTTATTTCCCTTTCTGGCAAGATGAGTGCCCACGCAGCTGATGATAAAGGTCTTGCCTGTCCCGCCTTTACCACCGGCAATTGCCCAGATTTTGCCTTCCTTCGGCCTGTTCAGAGTTTCCATTTCTATTTCTAATCTATTTTTTAGCTATTATCATTCTTTATTTTTCAGCAATCACTATATTTAATATTAAATTTGAGGTTTACGTCAACTAGTACAAGCCCAATAATTAGAGTGTCACCGCGAGGAGCGAAGCGACGACCAAATTTGCCTATAGGATCATGCCCATTTCGAGTGAAACGAAGCAATCTCATTTTATTAAGGCTGAGATCGCCACGTCCACTAGGGTTCGCATGACAATGTAATGACATTTATTTCGTTTGTATTAGTAAGTCTTGACAGTCAGGGCTAGTTACATTAATTTCTACATATTCAGGAAGAATTGTGTTTAAGGGCCAGCGTAGCTCAGTCGGTAGAGCAACTGATTCGTAATCAGTAGGTCGAGGGTTCGATCCCCCCCGCTGGCTCTCTGTTTCCTCTGGTAAAAGGGCTTTTTCCTTGTTTTAATCTTTCAATCCTAAAGCCATAATTTCAGCTATTTTCAGTCAATTTTGTGACATATTTGTGACACGGGGACTTCTCTACCTACTTTCTTAGATCTATAAAGCAGAGGGGGGTATGGGAATAGCTCACCCTATCTCAGATATGGATATGATCATACTTTTCTCTATAAATTTTCAATAAAATTTGTAAAGGGCCATTATAAAAAAAATGAGCTACATTTGAATGCTAATAATTAAAGTGATAAGAAATTCATTTTCAGCTGCGACAGCTGAGTAAGCATTTATACCAAAATTTTGCCTCCTCCCATCGTCATCAATGATAAAAAAATAATGGGGATGAAGTCAACTTGAGCAAAAAATGGCGGAAGATGGGCTAAAAAGTCTAGGGAAATTATAAATCTGACAGACCTCTCCTTTCAGTTAAAGAAAGGATCATGAAAAATACTCAGCCGAGGTCTCAGCAGCCATCAAGAGTTCCTGATAGGCGATTTAAGGTGGTGGCGGTCTCTGGGCGACAAAGCTTAGCTTGAGGTGGTTGATGTCAGAGTCGGCGTTTTTTATAAGGGAAGGCCAATGCGCCGGAGCAGGTCTTGATAGCGGGGGTCAGAGTGTAAAGGATTAAAGCGGCGGTCACATTTAATATAGGGCAAAAAGCCGGAACGTTCCTCATAGGCCTTATCAAGCCATTCAAAGGCCTGATTTGTATTCCCCAGGCCGACGTGAATCGCTGCAATATCATAGGCTGAAACAAAGCGCTCTTTGGATTGTTCGATCAATTGATTCAAGAGATCCTGCGCTTCCTTCTTCTTGCCAGTGATAGCATAGGCATGAGCGAGAGCCGCGATGGGCATCGAAACATCTTTCCAATTCGCTGTTGCGTTCTCGAACTCGGCAATGGCCTCCGGGAACATCGACTTCTGCTCATAAGCCCAACCGAGAATGACGCGCGCCCAAGGATTGGGCAATCCTTTTTTAGCATACTCAATCGACTCGTCATAAGCATGAGTGGTCATGCAATGCCATCCTGTGCATGCCGTCACGAAACCAAAGGGATCGAGCTCCGAGGAGAGTTTGCTTTCTGCCAGAGATTCCTCGCCTCTGCCCATAACCATGAGATAATGGGCATAAAAGTGGTGAATCTTGTAAAGGCTTGGGTTAAGCTTCAGGGCCAGCTTGAATTCTTTCTCTGCCTCTTTCCAATTATAATCATACTGCAGTTGGACCAAGGCCAGATAACCGTGCGCCTCGGCGAGAGAGTCATCTTTATCAAGGGCTTTCAGGGCCGCTTCTTTCATCTTCAGAAACGCCACTTTCGTTGGGAGTGTGCCAAAAAAACCGAGATAATAGTAGCGATCTGCCAAGCCAACGTAGGCGGGGGCGTAGGTGCGATCGAGCTCGATAGCTTGCTGAAAATATTCGATGGCCTTTTGATGGCTGGTCTCATAGATTCCTTTGAGATAAGCTTCAAAAGCTAGGGGATTGACCGTTTTTTTTCTGGCCAATTGGATCTTTGCCTCTTCTGTCAGCCTGATGCCTATCTCCCTCGCAATGGACCGCGAGATCTCATCTTGCAGGGTCAGAATGTTGCTTAAGTCGCGCTCATAGGTCTTGACCCATAGCTGTCTGTCCTCAGCGGCGTGAATCAGCTTGGCGGTAATTTTCACCCTCTCTCCAAACCGCTGGACCGATCCTTCGATTATTGCCTCTGCATTTAACTCTTTGGCAATCTGGGGTATGGATTTACTCGTTTTCTTGTATTGCATCGCCGAAGTGTGGGATTTCACAGAAATTGAGCTAATCTTTCCTAGCTCGGTGGTGATTGTGTCAGTTATTCCATCAACAAAATACCCTTGATTTGTGTCGCCCGAAAGGTTCTCAAACGGAAGAACCGCCAGAGTCTGAACCTGGGGATGCGGAGTCTGGCCGACGAGCCACGACCTTAATCCTCCCACATTCAGACCAAATAGGATCCCGACCAGAACGATGGTTGCGATTCCTAAAGGCAACTTTTTTTCCCAAAGACGTTTTAATAGTCGCTTGGCAGCTGTTGCTCTCATCATAACGGGAACTTCGAGCTTTCCCAAATTTTCAGCCAGTTCTTTAGCTGACTGATAGCGCTTATCTTGACTCTTTTCCAGGCAGCGAAGGATCAGGCGGCTGAGGTCATCAGGAATCTCAGCATTGATCTCCTCGGGTTTTTTCGGAGCCTCGCTCTTGTGCTTAACCGCAACACCTAAGGGAGTATCCCCTTCAAAGGGAACTCGGCCGGTAACCATCTCATAGAGAATCACCCCCAGGGAATAGATATCAGAACGCTGGTCGGCTTCTTTTCCTTCCGCCTGCTCTGGACTCATGTACTGGGGGGTCCCGATAATCACGCCCTCAGCTGTTATTCCTTCCGTACGAGCAGAGCGGGCAATCCCGAAGTCCATGATCTTGGCGTTGCCCTCTTTATCAATCATGATATTCTGAGGCTTGAGGTCTCGGTGGATGAGCCCGAGCTTATGGGCTTCTGCTAAACCTTCGCTAATTTCTTTGGCGATGCAGACGGCTGTGGCCACAGTGATTTGCTTTGTCCTTCGAATCAGACTTTTCAGGTCCTCCCCACGGACATACTCCATCGTGACGAAGAGCCTCTTCCCCTCTTCATGAAGGTCATGCATCCGGCAGACATTCTGGTGAGTGATCTGGCGGGCAAATTTCAGCTCGTTACTGAAGCGTTCGAGCGTTCTTTTGTCTGTGGCAATTTCCGGCTTGAGGACTTTGATGGCCACTTCTTCTTTAATTCTTTTATCGAAGGCCCGATAAACCTTCCCCATACCCCCTGTGCCCAGCTCCTCGATGATTTCATATCGGCTGGCAAAGAGAGTGCCCCGGGTCATTTCTTCGGTGGGTATTTCCAGGGTCTCAGTGAAGCTCACTTGGCCTGAGGAATCGAATTTCGTCCCGCATTTGCCGCAATAAGCGGTATCAGCGGGATTGTCAAAATAACATTTGGGACACTTATTAGCCACTTTTTCCCCTTTGGTAGCTTGGCAGCAGAATACAACCAATAGAGGGACAAGTCAAGTGCATTTTTTTTGTTTTTTTCTCTTGAATTGGTGGGCTCTCTTCGGGTAATCAGTAGGTCGAGGGTTCGATTCCCCCCGCTGGCTTTCTTCTTTATGGGGTAGAGTGTAGAAATCCTTTAAACACCATTAGCCAGAATTAAGCAGGTTTAAGCAAATTTTGTGACGTTTTGTGACAGAGGGAGAGGTCTGTATTAAGAATTTGACTCTTTTCTCATAAATTATTATTCTATGCTCATCGTGGCGAAGAGAAGAAAGGGCCATGAAATGCCCGAGACGTATTTTTGATAACACCTCTATTTATTTATTCATTATCTACCCAGTCAACGGGCAGTTCATATCATCTCTTTTCATTAAGGAAAGTATATCAAGATCTAGCGAAAGCAAGCAGACGGTTCGTGGAAAGTAATCCGCGATATCTGGATTAGCCAAAGAAAGGAGGATTAAATGAAAAAATCACTATTTCAGCTGGCCATCATTGTTGCCTTGGCCTTGTGGCTTTGCCTGACTTTTAGCTGCCAAAAGAAAGTCAAAGGGGAAATCAGGGAAGAGGAGGCAAAAACCATCGGCGATTGGTACCTGAAAGCCAGGAATGAGGCTAACCTGGACTTGCTTGGCAAGATTTATTCTCCTGAGGTCGTCGTGCACGATCCCAGCCAGCCCCAAACCATAGTCGGCCTCGAGGCGTTAAAAAGTCAATACAGGAATACTCACACTGCTATCCCTGATGTGAGATTTTCTTTGGATGAATTGTATGTCAAAGGGGATAGGATGGTCTGGGTTTTTACGATGTCAGGATCGATCACCGGACCGATCCGCACGCCCCTTGGCGAACTTGCGCCCTCAGGAAAAACATTCCGATTCTCCGGCGTCGCGATCGACCGGATCGTTGAGGGAAAGATCGCTGAAGAATGGGTATATTTTAATGTGCTTGATATCCTTCAACCGATGGGCTTTACGCTGACTCCGCCACAGCCTCCCCAGTCTGAGGCGAAGTAGGTTTATACTCGGACGCTCACATTAACCACGCCCTTTCCGGAACGAAGAGCTCCTTCTGGTTCATACAGTGTAAATATCTGAAGAAATTGAAAACGGGAGGTCTTTCGCAGTCTGAGATTTTGACACTGGAGCTGCCCTATTTTGCAGAGCTACTCAGATTTGGAATAAGCTAAAAGGAAGTCGGGCCATCTTCATCACCAGCTGAATTTTCCGCGCTTAACCACTACAAAATTATGACTTCTTTAGCGAGTCAATTTTGAGAAAAAGATGATATCGAGTCCGTCATCTATATCGCAAGAGGATAAGAAATATATTGACATATGGTACCAAATATGGTACCGATAATTTATGATAAGGGTAGAATTGGAAAGAATTGAATCAAAGTTGTTTCGAATTATTTGAAGAAGTAAAAAATAATCCCAAGGGACTTCGATTTGCTGAGCTTATACTTTTATGCAAATGCATAGGGATGCGGCGCGACCGAGTCAAAGGCTCTCATTTCATATATAAAATGGATGAACCTTTTTTTCTTTTATCTATTCAAAGAATGAAAGATGGAAAAGCCAAAGCTTATCAGGTAAGGCAGCTAGTCGATTTTATTGAGGAAAACAATTTAGACAGAAAGGACTAAACCATGTATAAGTATCCGATTTCAATTAAATGGAGCGATGAGGACGACGGCTATATCGCCATAATTCCAGGAATTCGGGGGCTCAGTGCTTTCGGTAAATCTCAACAAGAAGCGCTCTCTGAATTGAATATAGCAGCCAAGGCGTACTTTCAATCGCTAAAAAAGAGCGGTCGGCCAATGCCTGTTGCAGAAAAAACAACATCTTACAGCGGCCAGCTTCGTCTTAGAATGCCCAAGAGCCTTCATGCAAATCTTTCTCAGGCAGCAGAGAGTGAAGGAGTTTCTCTTAATACTCTCATAATCACCTTGTTGTCGAGAAGGCATGCTGAACAAGAGTTTCTAAACAGGATTCAGCTTCTGGAGAAGATATTTCAATCCATAAACTCAAAAATCGTATCTTCTGCCCATAATATAGATCAATCCTTGGTTCCGCTAGAGAAGCTGAAAAGTGCTACACAAGTATATATCCCTAGTGGGAGGATACACTGATGATTAAACATATTTGGTCGATAATGTGCGAAAGGATCAGTATTGACCAAGAGACTAACCTAGTAAGCTATTTGACATGCATAGAAGAAATTTCTGCTACTCAATTGCCTGCTATCCATCCTCTTTTCGCCATTGGAAGCATCTGGAAAACAGACCGTCCTGGAGATGATGTTTTAAAGGTTCGATTGGTGCGCATTTCTCCTGACGGAGTGGAAAAGGAATTGATTGAAACGAATGATTTTAGGCTCGAAAAAGAAAGACACCGAACAAACATCATTTTGAATGGAATTTCATTTGATCAGGTTGGCACATATATATTTAAAGTCCAATCTAGAACAGAGGGAACGTGGAAGACAGAGACAGAGATCCCGTTGAGTATTTTGTTAAGGACTGAGGGGCATAAAAAGAGACAACAGAGAGCCAAATAGACTTCTAGATTAATTTTAAATTCCCACGATTCAACCTCTCCGGCGAGAGGTCAGGGCGATTTCTGGTGTTTTTATGCTTCCCTTTGTCTTCTGAGCCCGCTTGTTGCTATTTTTTTCTCAACTCGACATCCCTGCCCATATCGTTTTATCATCCCTGGCGACGCGGTGAGGCAAGATCGGTGCATGAATGCTCATCTAGCCGCCACAGCAGAAAAAAGCAATTCCCATGGATAAAAAGTTCTTGATTCAAACGATTTGATGAAGCTAAGATGGGAAGGAGCAAATGAAACTTGGGAAAATAATTTAAAAATAGACAATATCGAGGAGGTCTGACATGAAATCTGCAATGTGGAGTCGACGGGCGTTTCTAAGGATGTTTGGTGCCTTGGGCGCGGCCGCTTATGCGGCCAAGGCCAGCTGCCTCGAGCACATCGAAGCAGCTTCGCAGGCGGTCGCGGACCGATCGGCCGAGGAGGTGGCCAAAGACGAGTTCTACTGGAGGGAAATTCAGTTAGCATTCAAGCTGGACCGCACGCTCATCAACCTCAATAACGGCTTTACCTGCCCTTGCCCTTGGGTCGTGCTCGAATCGGTCTGGCGCTACATGGACATGATCAACATGCTGCCTGTGCATTACCAGGGCATGGTCGCCCAGAACGTCCAGACGATTCGCCTGCGGATGGCAGCGGAGTTCGGCTGTGACCCAGAAGAGCTGGCGCTGACGCGTGGGGCCAGCGAGTCATTGCAGATCGTCCAAAACGGGATCGACCTCAAGGCCGGCGACGAGGTGATCACGACCGAGCAGGACTACCCCCGCATGCTGACGACGTGGGACCAGCGCATGCGGCGTGAGGGAATCAAGGTGACGCGTCTCCAGTTCCCGGTGCCGACGACTCAGGACGATCTCTATCAACGGTTTGAGAAAGCCATCACGCCGCGGACGAAAGTCTTCCATTTTTGCCACATGACCAACCTAACTGCGCAGCTTTTCCCCGTGCAGCGGCTTTCCCGGCTGGCCCGCTCCAAGGGGATTGTGACGATCGTTGACGGCGCGCACGCGCTGGGGCATATTCCCTTTAAGCTGCGGGACCTTGAGTGCGACGCTTACGGTGTGAGCCTCCACAAGTGGCTGCTGGCGCCGATCGGCAACGGTTGCCTTTACGTGCGGCGAGAGATGATTCCGAAATTCTGGCCGCTGCAGGCGGCACCGGAAAGGCAGGACGACGACATTCGCAAGTTCGAGGCGATCGGCACGCACCCCTGGGCCATCCGAGCGGGACTCGGCGAAGCGCTGGCATTCCATCAGGCCATAGGGGCCGGACGCAAGGCAGCGCGGCTGCGCTACCTGACGCTGCGCTGGGCCAACGCCCTGAAGAAGTATCCACGCCTTAAGATCTTGACGAACCTCGGCGAGCCCGCCGAAGCTTGGGGGGTAGCGGCGGTCAATATCGAAGGCATCGACGTCAGGGACCTCGCGAAGTTTCTAATGGACAAATACCGGATTATCGTGGTGCCGCTTGTCGGGGGAGCTCCACCCAACCAAGTTTTCGATTATCAGGCTATCCGGGTATCGCCGAATGTCTATACGACACTCGAAGAGATCGACACGTTCGTGATGGCCATGGAAGATGCCCTCAGAGGTGGCGTTCCGACCAATCTGGCTGCGGCCAGAAGTGGCCCAATAGAGGGCGTGGATTGGGCTAGTATTATCTAGGATAATGGAGAATTCGCATGAAGCGTTTGGCCGTTTTAGCAATTGTGACGTTCACCTTTGCCCTTATGGCGGGCAGCACTTTAGCTTATGCTCAGGGCATATTTAAGATTCCCTTCAAGTTCGAAGCGGGCGGCAAGAAGTTTTCGCCAGGCGAATACTGGGTTGCCCAGAAGGGAGACAAACAGATTGCTCTGCGGATGGGACTGAACGGCGAGGAAGTCCTGATACCCTTTATCCAGAGGTTGGAGCAACCAAAGCCGCCCCTCCAGGAGCCGCAGCTTGTCTTCGATGTGGTCGGGAACTTTGAGCCGTCCTATACGGAGTACGTTACGGACTACCTGCTGGCTGAAGTGTGGCTGCCTGGGGAGGACGGGTTTCTGATTCATACGACCAAGGGAGCGCATCAGAACCAGACTATCAAAGGACAAAAATCGAAATAGAGGCGCGGGCTCAGCAGGAACGAAATTTTTGGAGACTTTTTCATTCCGCAAGACATCCTCTATCTTTCACATCTTGAATACGAGGGAGTTTAGCCTCTTCTCCCTGGAATCAGTAGGTCGAGGGATCGATTCCCCCCGCTGGCTCTCCAATTTCTCCAATATCCCCCCACAGCAAGAATTAGAATGAGATGAGCTCCTTTCTGATACGTGATACAAATTCAGAAACATTTACTTCTTTCCGATAAACCTGCTCAGGAATTCGAAAGTGGCTTTGTAGGCGTCCATGCGGTTTTTATGCAGCAAAAATTCATGCGGCTCATCGGGACGGACCAGGAGCTCGATGTGAACATCGCCCTTGGCGCGGAGTTTCTGCACAAGATCGACCGTCTGAGAGAAGTCGACGTTGCGGTCATCGTCACCGTGGATAAAAAGAACGGGCGACGTCCAAGTCTTGACACTGGCTACCGGGGAGGAGTCAAAAGCCAGCTTGCGCTCTTCCGGAGGCATGCCCGATCGACCCCGTGCCGACCAGTCATGCACACCGGCTAGGTCCACCCCCGCCTTGAAAATGTCGGAATTGCGCGCCAGCCCCATGGCCGTCAAAAGCCCGCCATAGGACAGACCCCAGAGACCGACCCTCTCCGGATCCACCTCCGGCCGGCCCTGAAGGTATTTGGCTCCGGCCACCACATCCTGGTACTCGGAGGAACCTTTCCTGCCGGCATCGGGGGGCATGCGAAAGGAACGGCCGTATCCGATGCCGCTGCGATAATTGATGGAAATCACCACATAGCCCTGGTTGGCAAAATATTGATTTATGCCGTAGGCCTCTGCATAAAACTCCATGTAATGCCACCCAAGGAGCATCTGCCGGATGGGACCGCCGTGAGTGTACACGACTCCCGGCCGGCCGTCTCCCGGCTTGGCCCCCTTTGGGAGGAAAAGCTGGCAGGGAATCTCGAGGCCGTCCGGGGCTTTGACGATAATCAGCTCAGGCACGACCAGTTCGTCCATGGGAAATTTTTCAGGAAGCTTGCTCGGAGCGATAACTTGAGTTTTGCCTCCCGCGGCCGGCGCTAACGCTATAGACATAGGATATTTAGCTGTCGCGTACATAAAGGCCACATCCTTCCCGGAAGCCAGGCACACCGGATAGCAACCGATCGTGGCCCCTTTGGTCAACTGCACCGCCTTTCCGCCAGCTGTGGGCACCTTCCAGATGTGGCGGCCGTGGATATCGGCCAAGTTGCTGCTGAAAAAGAGGGTATTCCCGTCGCTTGAAAGATGGAAATGCTCGATCATGCCCTCTCCGGGCGTAAGGTCAACCGGTTCTCCACCGGTAAGTGCCAGGGAAAACATATGATCCCAGTTGTCGTGTTCGGCCGTGAACAGAATCCGGTTGTTGGCGGTCCACATCAAATTGCGTATAGTAAAATATTTCGGCTCTGCTCCAGAGGGATTCCACAATTCTTTGCCCTGGCCGGTTTCCGCTTCGGCAACCCAGATGGCTGGATTGGGAGGATTCTGGTAATCGATCACCTCATTGTATTGGGAGCCCGGCCGCCGGAAAAAGGCTATCTGTTTGCCATCCGGCGACCACGCTGGATTGCTGTCGCGGTCGACACTGGGTGCCATCCAGCTGATCCTGTTTTTCCCGAGATCATAGACTCCGATATAGCTGTGGTCATCGCGGCTTGTGACAAAGGCGATCCGGGTTCCATCTGGAGACCATACGGGGCTGCCGTTTCTTCCGGCGGCTTTAAACAGCAGCTCTGGCATCGGCGCTTCACCCGAGGGGCTGGGATCTCTGAGGGCAACGCGATAAATCAGATTATCTTTAACCACAAGGACCCATTTGCCGTCGGGAGAGACGACCGGGTTGTTGCCGGCACAAACTCTCCAGGGGTTTCCGCCAATAGTTTTAACCGCCCAGATGGCCTGCTCAACCGCGTCCGGATCGCTTTTTGGGTTTGTGACCCACCCCCGGCTGTTGGGATTTCCTCCGCGCACATATACAACAATGGAACCGTCATCGGTGATCTCCACATCCGGGATCTCGAAGACCTCGTCTCTGGCATAGCCGGTCAGGTTAACGGGCACAAAGTCCGGGCCTGCGGCGGTCCAAATACTACGGGCCCCCTCGATATGAAACACCCATGCGATACGGGCGGCATTTTTTGCTGAAACTAGGCTCATGGGGTAGGGCGCACTTAAAACCTGCTCGAGCGTAAATGTCCCCTTGGCCAGGGTTTGGCCCGCAAAGCCGAAGATCATGACCAGACACAGCATTGAAATTAAGGATTTGAAAGTTTTCATACAAGCCTCCTTTGGAATACAGAGATTTTAATTGATAGGCATTGCTTCCCTTTTCTGAGCTGGCTTTTTTCGCGAAGGGGAAAGCAAATGATTTAACATGAACATTAATGTATAGCGCCGTGAAAATTTTTTCAATACATAGGATTGAGTTGTTATTTCAATATTAGCAAAAAAAATTGGCAGAAGAGCGGGCTTCAGTCTCAGAGATCGAATTCATAAATAATAAGCGGGAATAAAGAGGATTTTAGTCTTGAAAAACAAAATCAACTTCAGCGCCTGCTTTTGTTCGCCAAATTTGATTGACTATATTTTCATTAATTGTTATTATCCCTAGACTTATTTAATGCTCATTTAAAAATTTTTTTCTAGGGAAAAAATGACAGAAAAGCTATCTTACGAAGAATTCATTAGGCAAGCAATTTTGAGACTAAGAACAGGAAGTTACAAAGGGATTCATTCGGTATTCAGTGGTTTTAACGAGGCGTTTAAAAAGTATTATGATGGGATAAACCCCGTTAAAATAACAAATCAACTGGCAAAAGAGAAAAAAATTTTTATTAGACCTGTAAAGGGTGGAGTGATGCTTTATTTACCTGAAGATGCTCCACAAATTAATAGAGGCGACGAAGCACTCAAAAAAATGGGTTTATTATAAAAAACTTTTTCTTCATCATACTTCCCTGCAGGACGAATTTCGATTAGATAGCCTCCTCTCTCTTTCTGTTCTTGATCAGTATGAGGAGGAGAATGCTAAAATCTATCTGATTGAGCTTGCGACAGGAGAATTAAAGCCTGCTATATATTCTTTATATATCTTCACTGAGGACATGAATAATCAACCCATTTCTTATGCAAAGAGCACTTTTCCCGTCAGATAATTTCTAAAAATAACCCTTAAAATCACCCCTAAAGATGATTGAATTTTTAGAAGACTTGTGGGATAAAAAAATTGCCCATAGGAGTAGGGAAGAATGAAGAAGCTAATTAAAACATATGAGTGGAGGAATTGAATGAAAAAAAACGATTTTCAGATTGTTTTCTTAGTTATTTTATTCTTTTCTGCTGCAGCCCTGGCGCCCGCAGTTTTGGCAGAGAGTTACCCGATGGCCTGCCGAGGGGGAGGGGCGATGCATGGATATTTGAATGCCACTGGCGAGAGAACAGTATTGGTCATTGATTTTAGAAAAGCGAATAATCATCAAAATTTACAGCCAGGAGAATGCGCCTGGGTTGACCGTCCTATAAAAAGCGATGAGCCGGGTACATTGATCTATAGCATCAGTACTTCAAGTATCAAAGCGACTGTTTCTTTTGGCAAGGTTGAGTTTCAGATCCAAGCCAATAAAGATTTACAAACTCTTCTGGATGCAATCCAGAATGGCAAGACTTTTCATGTTTACTGCGATAATGTGGGCGACACATTTAAAATTACGAAGGTGGGATTGTAAGATATGTAAAGCCAGTAACTTTAATTTTTACGTCAGCAAAAAATGGTAGAGAAAATATTTGATACATTTCTTATTCTCTTTCCAGTCTCTATTATCTTAAGTTTTCTTGTGGCTCGCCTTTTCAAGGTGGAGGGGAAAATAAATAATTATCTGATCATTTTTGTGGTTATATTTGGAACTCTCACTCTTATATATTTTTTATTCACGATTTAGCTAAATTGAAAAAAAGAGCTGCGCCGCAAACTAAATTTTATTTTTTTGATAATTGATTGAAACAAGTCATAATCATCCGACGCGTCCTTTACATCAAATAGTTCCTGTGCTATTAGTTTTTTAGCGGCAATGAAAGAGATTCACGTCCTTTTGGATAAAGAAAGACAAAAGCAGGCCAGGCTCTATGAAAAAGAAAATCGATTGCTCGGCCTGGCAAGCTCTCTATTAGCGCTCATCGTAGTCCTAGCTTTTTATTACAGCGGATTAAGTTCAAAACTTGCAAACTTCGCCATAGGCAGCTCCATCATCTGGACTTTCCTTCTTTATGTGACCTTATTTCAAGTCGTGGTGTTTGTCTTCATTTTCCCGCTTAACTTTTACAGTAGCTATATTCATGAGCACAAATGGAATTTTTCCAATCACACAGTGAAGAGCTGGCTGTGGGAACAGACAAAATCTTTTTTTGTCGGTTTGATTATTCTGTTTATCCTTTTGGGTTTGCTTTTCTGGATCATGGCCCGCTTTCCTCATATATGGTGGCTGATTGCTGGATTGGCTATGGCACTGGTGGGCGTTATCTTTGCCACGCTTTTTCCCATTGTGATTCTCCCCATCTTCAATAAATATACTCCTATACAAAATAAAGAGCTGACAGATGCCCTGGGAAAAATTCTTTCCCGGGGAGGACTGAGGAGCAGTGGCTTTTTCAAGGAAGATATGAGTCGGGAGACAAAGAAGGAGAATGCCTTTCTGGCAGGGCTTGGAAAAACGAGAAGAGTTGTTTTGGGCGATAATTTGATGGAGAACATGGCTATTCCTGAAATTGAATCGATTATTGCTCATGAAGTTGGGCATTTTAAACACAAGCATATCTGGAGAAATATTGTGACAGGGACGGTGGAGCAGTTGGTTGTCTTTTACTTCATAAACTTAGCCATGAAAACGCTATTTTCCCAGTTTCTGTTATCAACTCGCTCGAATTTAACCCTTTTCCCCATGTTTGCCATCCTCATCGGAGCCATTTCAGGCTTTCTCTTTGGTCCCCTCAGTAAAAGCCTCTCCCGGCATTTTGAGAAACAGGCTGACTCCTATGCTCTGGAGAATATAAAAGACAAAAGAGCATTCATGACCGCGTTGGCTGGCCTTGCGGACAGAAATCTTTCAAACGCCTATCCTGCATGGTGGGTGAAACTCCTGTATTATTCCCACCCTCCGATTGGCGAACGTTTGGGCATGGCTGAAAAATTTGATAGGGAAATTAGCGAGATTTAGATTCCCTGCAATTCTTTTAGATATGGACACAGGAAAGTGGAGAAAAATAAAGCGTAAAGCGATGACACTTTTATTATTGCGTTTGCATTAATTCTGCTTTTCTAATGCCCCAGCAAGCAAATAAAGTTATGAAAAGATTAATATTAATACTGACGATTTTGATTTTTTTATGTTATTCAGCTAATGCAAGAAATTTTATGGTTGAGCTGAAAGCGCACTATTTCAGTCCTTCTGAGAAAGCATTTAAAGATATCTATGGCGGCGGGAGTAGAAAAAGTTAAAGAGCGAAAGACAGATTAAAGAAATAAAAATAGCTGCCCACAGCTTTTTTTCATTAAGAGAGCCAAGAAGGGATGCGCTTACCGGGCTTTTGTAAAACTGCCTTTTATCAATCAGGGCCTCTATGTTCATCGATTTTTCTTCGCTCCATTTATAGACAGATTTTTGAATGGTTTGACTGAAATATTTTTCCAGGATAAGGTTTTCTTTATAAGCTATAAAAAGAGCTTTTCTTCGAGCCTCTTCGCTTCTTGTTTTCTCGAATTCTTCGAAATATTTATCCCGGCGGAAGATATGAACCCTGAGTTCATGGAGAAAAGGAAATGTTGAAGAGGTAAAATTTCGCAAGTACTCTTCGTAGTCTTTATCCCTCCAATCATTCAGGATTTGCGAATACTCGGTGGCTTTTTCCCTGTCTGTCTTTTTTAGCTCATTGACTGTTAGGCGTGAAAAAAAAGCCCCTATTTCCGCGTCTTTGTGCTTATGCCTGAATTCGTCCATTAGCTCTTCCTTTTGAAGATAGGCGAGCGATGGAAAAATCTTTGTGTAGGAAGCAACCAGCTTAGGAGTGTTGGAAAGACACAATCCGAGGAGAACGAGATTCGCTCCTGCGAGCCAGGAGACTCTTTTGACTGATTTTGGCCCGATTTTTTGAGAAATCATTTTCGGACTTATTCCTTTCCAGAGGGCGATTTGAAAAAGGCCTATAGCCAAAGCGTTAAACCCCACATCTCGTAAATCCCAAAAGCGGCCAGGCACAGCCCACTGCAGAATTTCGTCAAAAGTTCCGACTAGCGTTCCGATGAAAAAGGCTGCAAAATAGATGCTCTTGTCTTTTATAGAAAAGCTCAGAGCTTTGAAGAGAAAATAGCCAAGGAGCCCGTACTCCAAAAAATGGAATGCTTCTTCTGGCCCATGCCACAATTTAAGAGTGAAATAGATATAGAGGAAGGCGACAGCAGAGAGCCAGATGTACTTTGAAGGAGAGCGGATTTTAAGACGGAAGAAAAGCGTATAGAGAACGGCGAGAAAAGCCAAAACTGTTACTGCAATCACAGAATAGCCAAAAAGGGAGCGTCCAAAGTATCGGGAGACAAAACTCTGAATAGTCCGGGCTAAAAGGACAATGAGAAAAATTGCCAGAGCACAGAGAACGACCCAGAGCCAGGAAAAGAAAATTTTTATCCGAGCCATAGCAGATTCTTATTCCCCACATAAACATTGGAAAGATAGGAACAGGCCTCCTCAAAGCATTCCTCAACCTGCTTCCTCGGAGTTATCGGCAGGTCATTCATTACAAAATCAGGATGAAAGACAAGCAGCGAGTAGGGGATGAGCCTGTTTTCTTTGGAGATGAAGCTTGAGATCTCTTTGACTTCCTTCTTATCCACATAATAGGGGACAAGAAGTGTGGTGGCTGTGAGGAAATTTTCTTCTGGAAACATATGGGCGAGCATGGAAAAATTTTTATAAGCCTGAGAGAGATCTCTTCCGCAGAGAGCAGAGGCGATGTTCGGATGAAAAGCCTTTAGGTCAAATTTGACAGTGCCTCGGCTTGCAATTGAAAGCTCTGCAGCCTTTTTTACAAGTGCGGGATTTCCGCATCCATTCCATTCCCAGCAGATATGCTTTTTATTTTTGCTCTCTTCAAGAATCCTTCGGCTGACTTTAATAGCAAAAGGAAGCTGTGGCTCGGGAGATCCTCCGAAATAGCAAACGCAGCGAACTTCTGGTCGTAAGGCAGCTTTGATGATTTCTTCTTCACTCAAAACTGGAGCTTCTTCGAGCCTTTTATGGGATGAGTTCTGGCAGAAGAGACAATTGAAGTTGCAGCCATAAAAGAAAACCGCAAGGTTGTATCCCTTTTCCTTCGAACCCTCACAGAACCAGGCTGCGCAGCAGTTAGTCGGAAGTGGGTCATAATAAATATAAGCCAAAGCCCCTCTCTCAGAAAAAGCATTCTTTATTTTTCCATTGACATTTCTCCTCAGGCCGCAGTAGCCTCTCTCTTCAGGGCCAATCAGACATGTGTTGGAGCAGAGATTGCATTTTAGACCTTCAGGATTTTTTGGAGGACATTCAGGAAGCTGGAGTTTTTTTCGAACCTGGAAATGGGAAGTATATAAAATTTTGTCCACCGGGAGAGTGCGAAGACAATCTGAGCAATCGCCCACAGCCTCTGCCGCTTGCTTTTTTCCGCACGTTCTGCAGGTAATCATTCGCTCACTCCTCCGACTTTCCCTTTATTTTAATAAGAAAAAGAGATTGTATAAAGGATTTAATTTTCCCCAAATTTGCCGATAGGAACGTGTCAAGACTGATATTGCCACGCACCTTTTGGGTGCTCGCATGACAGCCAAAGCATTCTCTTCCAAAGTCTAGCGGCAATTCTGAGTTTTCTAGAAGAATACAGGAAAAATAATTAAATTTTTAAAAAAAATTTCAATTTTTTTGCTCGAGGAGCGACTAAGTATATGGTCAAGGAAGCGGAGATTTTCTTTGACTTTTAGAAAACCTATGAATTATAATGGCTTCGGGTTTGCTGGCTGGAGAGGGATCCTCCTTAGCCCCGCTTCCTTTTCCTTTTTCAAACCTTGGCGCCTTCCCAGCCAGCTTCTCTCATCATAAAAATTTTCCCCTTTTTAAGACAAAAAAAGACTTATTTCTTACCTCGCTGGGGCAAAAGCAGCGTGTTTTCGAAACAGCCAGCTTGATATATGATCTTATCTTTTATCAAAGATAAAATATATTTTCCCAAAATAAAGAGGTTTGATGATTTGAATCCCTGCTCTGATAAAAAACACAGCTAAGATTGCGACCTTTCCTACTTAATGGCGAACAAGGCAATCTTTGTCTATTTATTTTTCAGCAGGCTTCTTTTCTTTTACCAAATCTTTTAAATAATCTTTCATCTTCAGATGAGGAATTCCTTCCTCAAGCCATTTGGGCGCAGGTTTGCCCAGCAGATAATGGTCGAAGAATTCTCTCATCCGCACAGTATAGTCTTTTTGGTTAGCCGGCTTCTGAAGACTGTGGTTCTCACCAACATATTGGAGCATAACAACCGGTTTCTGGAGGCGCCTCAGGGTGTTGAAATACTCAATACCCTGATTCCAAACCACAGCTCCATCTTTGTCATTGTGGAGGATGATGAGAGGAGTTTTCACCTTTTCAGCGTGGTAAACAGGAGAATTTCGGGTATAAGCTTCTATATTTTCCCAGTAACCCCCTGTGAAACGGCCCTGACTGCTTTCAAAAATTTGCTGATTGGCATGGCCAGTGTTGAAGTAAATAGAGCTGTACATGCTGATCATGTTGGTCAAAGGCGCGCCAGTGACTGTCGCAGCAAAGGCATCGGTCTGGGTGACAAGGAAGGAGGACTGATAGCCGCCCCAGGAATGGCCATGGAGGCCAACCTTCGTTTTATCAACGACGCCTGTGCCTATGGCAGCCTCCAGGGCGGGAAGAACGCACCAGACCGCTGACATGCCTGGGTCATTAATTTTATAGACAATGTCAGGAGTTAAAACAGCATAGCCGCGGCTGGTGTAAACGGATTTGTTGAAGCCGGTGGCAGTGGGGGTAGCATAGCGATTGAGAGATTGAGAAAGTTTTTCATAGATATAGACTATGGTTGGATAGCTTTTCCCCTTCTCATAGTTTGCAGGAAGATAAAGGGCGGCCTGGAGTTTATCCCCTTTGGCGCTTGTGTAGGCGATAAGAAGCGAGCCAGAGGACCAGAAGAACTCTTTTTGCTGAGGGTTTGCTTCAGTGATTTTTTGCCCCTTCTGGAGAGAACCGTCTGTGATCCAGTAATCGGGATAGTCTTTATAGGTTTCTCTAGTATAGAGATAAACATCTGCTTTTTTGGCTTTAAGAAGCTGGGAAAAAGCGGCATCGTCCCATAGGAGCTGAGTTGCTGGAGGTTTTCCTTTATCGACGCGGGCAATGCCACCCTTTTTCGTCCATTCCCCATAGGCTGAAAAATAAACAGGCAGAGAGAGGTCAATTCCTTTCTCCTCAGGATCTAATCTGAACCGGCGGGGATAGCGAATATTTTCTTTTTTCCCGTTGACAGTGAGATTTGTTCCCTGGCCCCCATGGACAGGCACATTCCAGACATCCCAGTTATCGAAGAGAAGAACGGAAATGCCATCTTTCACCCAACCCAGAGGTCTAATTGGGGGCTTGACGACATTGTGATCATCCTCTGTGTTGATAAAGGATGTCGGCACATCCTTGGTGATATTATAGGCTCTGGCAGTTGCCATTTCATGAGTGTAAAAATGACCGTCGTCATAGTAGAGGAAATGACTTCCCTCAGGGGATGGTCCAAAAAACCAGCGGCATTTTTTTACTGCCAATTTCCGAGCTCCTGTCTTCAAGTCAACGACATAGACATCCTGATAGTCGCGCCCATCGAGATTGCCCATCAATTCATACTCTCTATTATCCAGGCCTATTGCCCAGCGCTGTTTAGGGGCAGCTTCGACTTGTCTGAGGTTGTCGTCGGCAAGCCTTAGAAACTTTTTTTCTTTAATCCGAAAGATCGAGAGATAGCTGAAATTTTCATCTCTTTTTTCCTCAACTTGCTGCTGGGATTGAAGGCGTTTATCCAGCCAATGCCAGAGAACCAAGTCGGGCGTGTCCTCATCCGGAGCTTCCTTTGGCCTTTCCTGCTCCGGAGCTTTTTCAGGGATTTGCTCTTTTTGCTCTTCCTTTTTTCCCGTTTCTTCTTTTTTCTTCACCTCGGCAATCCCAAAAAGAATTCCCTCTAAATCCTCTGTCCATATCGGTTTTCTATTGGGGCTCGCGGTCATTCCTTCAGGAAAACTCTTATCTTCTTTTGGTTCATAGACGAATTTTTGTGGGGCTTTAGCTAAGAAGTTTGTAAAACCTATCACACTGTAGAGTTTGTCTTCAAAATTTTTATCCTCTTTTCCTTTCAAAGCAGCCAATCCATCGCCTTTTTCAGTCCAGGTGAGGCCTTTATAAACAGCCTTGTCGTTATCCAAAGCCAAGACAACTCCTGAAGCGAGATTGCGGAGCCCGATGCCATTTCCGATTTGGCCTTGAGCATCAATAATCCAGGCAAGATATAAGCCTTTTTTATCAAAGGCGAATTCAGAAACATTGCCAATATTCAATTCCTTGGAGGAAGCGAGCTCACGCAGGATGAGGTCTGATCCACTCCATTTCTCCTTCTCTTTTTCTTGGCTTTCAGAGGGAAACCTGTGAAGGGCTAGCCAGGAAGCGCTCTCTCCGGAAAAGGCAAAGCTTTTTATTTTCTCAAACTCGATTTTTTCACCCGTGGAGAGGTTGAGGAGAGCGGCTTTTGTGTAAATTTTCTTATTTTCTTTTCTCAGCTTTTTTGCTTCCTTTGCCTCAGGGAAAATTGTAAAGGCCAGCCATTTGGAATCCTCAGAAAAAGCGATTTCGCCGGGTGAAGGAAACCTAGGAGCTTCGCCAAGAAAAGGAAACCTGGGAACTTCGCCTATAGGAAATCTGTATTCTTTTTCCTCTCTTGTTTTCCTGGCTACGACGGAACTGTCCCCCTCATTTGGGGAAAGCCGGTAAGCGAACCACTGGCCGTCTGCAGAGACTGCAGAAAAAGCTATGCTCTTCCAGGCCAGAATATCTTCTAATTCTATCGGGCGAGGAGTTTTAGCTGCAGCTTTTTCTGGCTGTGCTTGGGGTTGGTTTTGGGTTTGAACTTGAGCTTGTGAGAGAGGTAGAGCCAATAATAACAAAAAGAGAAAAGAGAGAATGACTTTGCTTTTCTTCATCACTTTTACCTCCTTTTTAGTCATTGCGGGCTTCCTTAATAAGCGGGCGAATCTCAAAATCTAGTTCGCTATTGTATGCGAAAAAACTTAATGAGAATGCTTTACCGCATCTCTGCTCGCAATGAAAAATTCATTTTATGTGTTTATGTGTTTATCACCTTCATATCATAAGTCATGGGGATAAATCAAAACAATAATGGGGACGTTCCCCAAAGTACCACCCTTTTAAAGCAAGCGCAGGCAAAAATTGTTGGGTATTCCCTTAGAGGGATCTTTTCAACTGATTTCTACAAAGCCAGAGTAGTTTAAATTTTGCTTTCTATTAAAGCATTTTTGAACTTTTTGGGATAGGGGGAATTCAAATCATCCCACGAATACGAATATTTTATTTTTTTTCAATAAGGGTGGCACCTTGACCTTGGGGAATGTCCCTACAGGCTATGGGGGATTAGATAGACTGCCAAGAGCAAAACAGAGGCTCCGAGAACCCACCAGCGCGCAGGCTTTCCGCCCCTTCCCGCGATGAGAGCTACGATCCAGCCAACGAGGGCAATTAGAGTTTTGTTATCGGTTAAGTCAAAACCAAAGGGCAATCCTGACCAGAAAACACCAAAGGAAAATTTTTGGACTGCGGCGCCAAGAATCATTCCGCCAAAGAAGAGAAACCCTGCTGTCCACAGAGCATATTTTCGAGGATTGCTCCGGCTGTCGAGTGCTTCTAAACCCGCACGCGTGGAGAACAGCATGGCCAAGAACATCACAATGATATGGAAGATCAGGAGGGCAGTAGGCACATGGCCTTTAAAGCGGATGACCAGAGGATTTTTTCCTGATAAAGAAGCTTCTTTTTCTTCATACCTTAATATCACCTTGTAGGCCAATTTTCCAGCAGGCGGTTGTTTGGGGAGACTAGCAACAAGTAAATCTTCCTTTCTTTGAAGCGGAACGATCGCCCACGGGTCATCTTGCTTAAAGCTCCTGTAAATCAGCTCGCCGCTTACGTTATGATTAGGGGCTTGAATTTTGATTTCACAATTTTCTGTGCTTTCAGCGCTCCTGGCCAATCTGTATTTGATGACAGAATCTCCCAAAGCAACTTTTCCTCGGAAAGGATATGTAGGGCCTGTCAGTCGCTGATAGACTGCTGACCCGATTGTAATAAGAATAGCAATGACCCAGAATAGAAACTTTTTCATTTTTTAATCTTTTATTTCTATTCCCCCGAAAATAGCTGTCGCTTTTACATAAAAGGTTGCCTTAGCTTCTGCTGCTGGCACAGACCTGTGCTTATCGTCAATTCCGCCTAAAATTGGAGTCCCTTCAATGACGACCTGCCATTCCTTTGGGACTTTGAGAGTGATGCTTCCAAAGATAGCTGTCAATTCAACTGAAGCCTGGTTCGAAGCCAGCCCAGCATTCCTAAAATCCAGTTCCATCCCGCCAAATAGAGCAGTCGCTTTTCCACCCCGAAAATTTTTTGATTCAATCCGTCGGTTTAATCCCGAAAAAATAACAGAAGCATTTAAATCATCCTCTTTGATTTCAGGGATTTTTCCCCCAGCGTGTCTAAAGGTAGGCCTGGCAATAAGCCAGAGCCCTACAGCGATAAGAAGTACTGGCCAGAAATAATACCAGAGATGGTGCTCGAATACATGGAGCCTGGCCAGCAGAAAAAAACCGCCGATAACAATAAGAACTACTCCAGAAGTGGCATTTTGCGTGATCAGAATCCACAAGCCAATCGCTATCAAGATGAGAGGCCACCAGTTGGCGAAAATATCTCCGACATCTGCATGACCCCACCTTCCCACCAAGAACAGGAAGCCAATGATAATAAGAAGAAAACCCCAAAATATACGGCCTTGAGAATCTCTCATCGGTGATATTTTTGTCCTCCTTTTTATTTGGGAAATCAAAATTTATAGCATATTTTGTTTCGCAAGAAAACAGATCCATGACAGGGAGCAAGCTTTAAAGATTTTTCCGGATTTCTTCTAATGTAGTCTTGGCATGGGGCGCCATTTCAAAGAATTTATCCAGTTTTTCACAGGGAAAATCTTCACAATAGGCACAATTCTTGACCTTTCGTTTTCTGCCACAGGCTCTGATCTCACAGACATGGCAATAGCTAAAAACACGTTCAGATTCTGAAGTGCAGCCATCGCAATTGATGGATTCCGGCTTGATGTCGGCATGATATCCTTTGGACCATTCTTCAGCAACTTTTTTTCTTCTGGCGTCGTCATCATTTTGCGTAGCTATAAACGCCCCGCACTCGCTGCAGATCAATCCGTAGGTGGCAATCAGTCTGTCTTTAGCCATAGTTTTCTCCTTATTTTATTCTTGCCAAACCTATTTTCATCATGTTATCAAAAGTACACGATATTTCAAGCTTTGCTTAGATAAGATTCCCTGGGGTCACCATTTTCTCATTTCGACCTCTTTGATAGTTGACCTCCGTATCAAAATGGCAGATGCCGATCTCATAGACCCTTCTCACAAGCTCCAGGTTATCAGCGTTCATGCCTCCCATAGAGACTATTGGAATTTTTGTGCCTTTTTTGTCGAGTGTGCGGTAAATAATATTCTTTGGAGCGCTCTTTGCTTTTTCTTTATCCTTTTCTTCTCTTGAAGACCCCCAGCACGGAAGAGAGCTCTTTAATTTTTGAGAGATAAGAAAGAAAGAAATAACTCCCGACTGCCAGAAGGAAAAGGAGAAGCAGATTTAAGACTTTAATTCCTAGGCGAGCTGTTTCTAAATTCAAGGGGAAGATTTTCTGGAACAAAAAAAGCGTGACTCCCGAGAATGCAGAACACAAAAGAATTTTGAAAAAACTTGTGGAAAGCTCAGGGAGATGGAGCGGCCCGACACGCTTTTGTAGAAGATAGATGAGGATGAACATATTGGTCATTGCTGAAAAGGATGTGGCTAAAGCTAAGCCCTTAAAACCCAATGGGTGCATAAAAATCAAATTGAGAATAATATTCACTGCCACCGCAAAAACGCTTATTTTTACTGGCGTTTTGGCATCACCTAAGGAATAGAAGACTGGAGCAATGACCCGCACTGAGGAATAGGCAAAAAGTCCGAGAGAGTAAAAAATGAGGGCCTGTGAAGTAAAAATAGTATCCACATAATGGAATCTTCCGTGTTGATACAAGACTGAGATGATGGGTTTAGCAGCAAAGGAAAGAAAGAAAATAGAGGGCAGGGTTAAGAAGAAGACCAATTTCAAAGAAGAAGAGCAGGTTGAAAGAACATTGGATAAATCTTTTTTAGCTGCATAAGTTGCCACGACTGGCAGAGTGACAGTTGCTACAGCTACGCCAAAAATCCCTAAGGGGAAATGCATCAGGCGGAAGCTGAAATTTAAATAAGAAACACTTCCCTGGGGAAGAAAAGAGGCAATCAAAGTGTTGACAAAAATGTTGATTTGGGTTGAAGCAAGTCCCAAGATGGCAGGAGTCATGAGAATAATAATTCTTCTCACTCCCTCATCTTTAAGAGAGAAAAGAGGCTTGTACTTATATCCTTCTTTTTTTAAGGAAGGAATCTGAACTGCCCACTGGCCCAATCCGCCCAAAAGAACACCGAGAGCCATTCCGATAATTTTCTGTTCAAAAAGGGGGCAGATAAGAAACCCGGCCAGAATCATTCCCAAATTCAAAAGAACAGGAGAAAAAGCTGGGACTGCGAAGTGCCTTAGGGAATTCAACATGCCCATGGCAACGGCTGCAAGGGAAACAAGAAGCAAAAAGGGAAACATGATCCGTGCCAGAAGAGTGGTCAATTCAACTTTTCCTGGAATATTTCCAAATCCCGGTGCAATCAGGTCAACGATATATGGAGTAATAAGAATTCCGAAGATGACGATAATACTCAAGATCAAAGCCAGGGCATTTATCACCAAATTTGCCACCCGGAAAGCTTCTTCTTTTCCTTTGTTGGTTAAATAGTCAGTGAAGACAGGAACAAAGGCGGCTGATAATGCCCCTTCAGCAAATAAGTCTCGAAGAAGATTGGGGATTCTGAAGGCTGCCACAAAAGCATCTGTGGCAAATCCAGCGCCAAAGAGAAAGGCAAAGACCTGCTCTCGAATAAGTCCAAAAAGTCGAGAGACAAATGTCGCAGAACTGACTATTGTCGTGGATTTGGCGAGACCATCTTTGTGATTCATAATTTTGTTGGCCAGAATGTTTTTAGAAGAGCTTATAGCACAGGAGATATCCGATGTCAAAAATGCAAAAATGGAGCGAAATATTTTAGTTTTGACAATAATAGAAATATTATATTTAATTTGTTCATCTTCGTGAGATCGAATGAGATCGAGATGGAATTGGCTTTCGCTTGACTTTAGGAGAAGACCAAGAACCGGAGTTGCTAAATGGCGCTACTGGGAAGATAAGTTTTCTTTAAAATAGAATGAATAAAAAAGACATCAGAGATTTCACTCTTGAAGAATTGAAAAAGGAATTAGAGGGAATCCAGGAACCTGCTTATAGAGCTAATCAAATATTCTTCTGGCTCTATCAAAGAGGCCCTTTGGATTTTAACGACTTCACCAATCTCCCCCAGAGACTCAGAGACAATCTCCGTGACCGCTATTTTATTAGAGATCTTGAACTTAAGAAGCGTCTGAGGTCCCGTGATAAAACTGAAAAATTTCTTTTCAAGCTTCGGGATGGAAATTTCATTGAGACAGTGCTCATCCCTGCTGAGAGCGGCCGGAAAACGGTCTGTCTTTCTACTCAGGTCGGCTGCAAATTTGCCTGCTCTTTTTGTGCCAGTGGACTTGGAGGTTTCACGCGAAATCTCAGGCCAGGCGAGATGACAGGACAGGTCCTTTTTTTGCAGAACAGGCTGAAATATCATCTCACAAATTTTGTCTTTATGGGAATGGGTGAACCGCTGGATAACTATGAGAATGTAACAAAGGCAATTTTGATCATGAATTCAAGGCAAAGCATGGGTATTGCAGCAAGAAGAATCACAATTTCTACCAGCGGAGTCATTCCTGGGATTGAGCGCTTAAAAAATTTTGGCCTTCAGGTGAATTTGTCTCTGTCGCTCCATGCTGTGAGCAATGAGCTTAGAAACAAGTTAATGCCTATTAACAAGAAATACCCTTTAGAGAAACTCATCGAGGTTTGCGAAGATTTTATTGAAGCAAGTGGAAGAAAGATAACCCTTGAATATGTCTTGATCCAGGATATGAATGATTCTAAGCAGGATGCAGAAGGGCTGGCGACGATAGCGAGAAGATTGAGGGCGAAGGTGAACTTGATACCCTATAGCTTTGTTTGTGGCTTGGATTACAAAGCTCCTTCAAAGAGTGGGATGGTTGAGTTTATGAGTCTGCTTGAGAAAAAAAATGTGAGAGTGACTCTGCGCAGCTCAAAAGGACAGGATATCCAGGCCGCCTGCGGTCAGCTTGCGGGAAGACGAGGATCCAACAATGCCAGTATGGACGAAGATGCAATTGCCTTTAAAAAGATATAAGAGGAAAAGTGAGTGAACCGAAAATTGACCGATTATTGTTACGCCAAAAGAAATTTATAAATTTTAGTCAGCGGGATTAAAGAGGACGTTTGAGCACCTCCTCGAATAAAGCGAAAATTCGACTGTAGGAATCCAGCCTAGAGAATTCGTTCCGCCAACCGTGGTCTTCAACGGGCATTGTGGCTAACTCCCAGCCAGATTTTTTCAACTCGATGAGCCGCTGCACCAGACGAATCGTGTCCTGGTAGTGGACGTTTCGGTCATGCATCCCGTGCAAGATGAGCAACCTATCCTGGAGTCCATTCGCATAGTAAATAGGCGAGCTTTGGCGGTATGCTTCTTCATCTACATAAGGCAGATTAAGGATGTTTGAAGTATAGGGGTGATTGTAGTGCATCCAGTCAGTTACCGGATAGAGCGCAGCGCCGGCCGCAAACACACCAGGATGCTTGAAAAGAGCCATTAATGTGAAGAATCCGCCATAGCTGCCACCGTAGATGCCGACTCGCCGCGGGTCAATCCCTTGATTGGCAACAAGCCATTTTGCTGCTGTAACTGCTGAGTCAATGTCCTTGCCGCCCATGTTGCGATAAATCGCCGTGCGACAGTCACGACCGTAGCCAGAAGAGCCACGGTAGTCAAGGTCGAGCACAGTATAACCGGCTTGAAGAAGGAGATTAAAGAAAGGCGTTGTTCCGAAGCCACCCCAGTTCCTGAAAACGCTCTGTGCATAGCCGGCACCATGCACATAGATTACAGCCGGCTTCCTTGGGTCTTTAGTCTCTGGTTTGTAGAGCCGGGCATAGAGCATATTGTTGTCAGCATCAGGGATTGTGACCGCCTCGAAATTCTGCCAGCGGTAAGCTTTGAATTCATCTGTATAAGAATCAGTCAGTCGCTTTATCGTTGCACCTGGCTTGTTCGCCATAAGATAGAGATCAGCAGGAATATCAGGACTTGTGAAGTTTACCGCCAGCCATTTCTCATCTGGAGATAGAGTTACAGAGTAGACTCCCTCATTGCTAGTTATGCGATTGAGAGGGCCACCATTTGCCAGCATCCAGTAGAAGTGCCTTTCCCCAGGATGGACTTCGCTCGTAGTCAGATAGAATTTGGCTTTGTCATTGGAGAGCTGAACTCCTGTGACCTCCCACTTGCCTGAGGTCAGAGCTTTAACCTTCCCATCGGAAATAGAAAGTGTATAGATGTGGAAGTAACCATCGCGCTCACTGCGAAACCAGATGCTTTTGTTGTCCGCAAGCCAGCCATAAGGTCCTGTGCTCAAAATCCAGGCTTCATCATGCTCAGAATCAAGAATTTTTGCTTTGGCGTTTGGCACATCAAGCAAAACAATCCAGCGATCTCTGTTATCCTGGGCATGGAGAATACAAAATGCAGACTGTCCATCATCAGACCAGATGACTGCGGAGCCGCCAAAGGGCCCACCAGGACCAGTGGGGCTGATGAACTGGAATCTGTACTCTCTCGATTTTTTGTCTGCCACAGGTGGAAGGCCCATGTCGATATAAGCAATCTTGCCATCTGCCGTGTTCATCACTCCAAGCTTTTGTTGGGCCTGCGCTGCACCCACTTTCACTCGGCCCGTGCCGCCGATCTGTGAACTCAACCGTTCTGTCTCCACATACCCGCTCTTGGTCACATACTTTGGCATTTCCGGGACCTTAGCTTTACTGGCCTCGCTGCGATCGGTCAGGATAAAAGTCACACACTTTCGATCAGGGCTGAACTCGAGAGAAGACACCGATTCGTTCTCCTTGAGGTATGTCGGCTCAGGAGCTGGGCCGCGCTCACGTTTGGCACGTTCTTTCTGCTCTTTTTCGTCTTCGTCCTGTTTGCGAATGATCTCGAAGAGCTCAAGCTGCTCCTTCTCCAGGGATTCGTCTTGCTTAGAAAGCTTGGGTTTTTCTTCAGGATCTTTGCCGCGGCGGAAATCTGTGATCTGCCGGCTCTCCCCGGTTTCAATGACCCACTCGAAGAGATTGTCATCTTGCTGGTAGACAACGCTCTGACCATCAAAGCTGAAGCTTGGCGAAGATTCTGCTTCCACCGTGCGGGTGATCTGACGGGACCTCCCAGTTCGGATGTCAAACAGAAAGAGGTCACCCTGAAAAGCGTAGATCTTCATGGTCTTGGCTTTGTTCAGTTGGCCAGGATTGGACGAAAGCCAGCGTTTCTCCTCGTCAGAGACCTTCCGGGGTTGGGCACCGGGTTTGCGGATATCAAGCTCGTATAACTCACTCCTTGCGCCACGCTCCGGATTCCATTGAAAGCGAAGCTTTGAGTTATCTTCTGCGAAGCGAACCGCAGAGGGAGATGTACCTGCCCACTTTTCTGGATCCCTTGAGATGGTCTCCAGGGTAAGCACCGCTTCAGCCTTTGGCAGAAGTTTCTCATTGGCTTTCTTTTCTGCCTTTTGGCCAGCTTGAATCTTCACTCCCAAGGCGAGTGAAAACACCATCATGAAGCTGAGCAAGACCCGCGTTCCTTGAGAAAGAATAAGGCGTATTTTCATTTTTTCCTCCTTGTTTTTAGTTTTTATTCGGAAGATCAAGAAAGAGATTTCATCGATATCTCTAGCATATATATCCTTGAAAAATAATTGTCAAATGTGCGACGGAAGTTACTTTTCCAACCTGTCGGAACATAACGCAAAATTCAGATGTTCCAGAAGCCATAATGTTATTTGCTGGGAGCGATGGAAATGCCGGCGTTGATAGACCTTCCTCTTTGTAAAATTGAGCAGGTTTCTAGATGAGGTGTGTGAGGGAAAAAGTCATAGATGTGGATATCTTTTAAGCTGTAAGCAGGGAACATTTGCTTCAAATCCCGGACAAGCGTTGAAGGATTGCAGGAAATATAGATAATCAAAGGCACAGGTTTCTTGAGGATAGCTTTAAGGATAGCACTACTCATTCCTCTCCGCGGAGGGTCGACTATCAAGACATCAATTTTCTTATTTAAAATCCAGTCTATCCATTCTTCGCTTGTCCCCTCGCAGGCCGTAAAATTCCCGATTCGGTTCAGGGCAAGATTCTTTTTTAAAAAGACAATGTTTTCAGGCGATGATTCCACCCCGAAAACTTCCTGAACTTTTGATGCCAATGTGATTCCAAATGTTCCCAACCCACAATAGAGGTCTGCTATTCTCTCTTTGCCTCCGAGAGGAATAATTTTTTTCATATCCTTGATGACTTCTTCAAGCAAATCTGTGTTTATCTGGAAGAAGGACTGCGGCCCTATGCGGAAGACAAGGTCAGCCGCTTTTTCCTCAATAAAGTTTTTCCCTTCAAGGATCGTCTCTTTCATAGCTTTCTTCGTCCGAATCAAGCCAACCAATCCCTTGATTGGAAATTTTTCTTTTAACCGAGCTAAGCTTGAAGTTATATTTCCTATCTCGTTCTGAGGATTGAGATAGAGAATCAAGAGCATTTCACCGCTTGAAACACTTTCTTTGACTGCGACTTCTTCAATGCCATCCAATTTTTTTTCTTCGATAATTCTGAGGAGCGAGGCTAAGAGAGCGTTCATCTTCTCAGAGATAAGAAAACACTCCTTTATTTTCGCAAATTCTTCCCGCATTCCTGTCTGATGATAGGCAAGATGCAGGCCATCCTTTTCCCGGATGAGGTGAAGGTGAACTTTATTTCTGTATCCCCAGATCTTTGTTGAGGGCGTGATTTCGATGTTCGCAAGTTCAATCTTGAGGTCGTGCCGAAAGATTTCCTGGAGTTGAGATTTTTTAATTTCCACCTGGAAAGGATAATCTATATATTGATAAGGAGAGCACGCCTTGTAATGAGGGCAGCAGCTTTCCACTCTGTGAGCTGATTTTTTGAGGATTTTGATTGTTTTTGCCTGGATATAGTTCTTTTTTTCTTTGATTGGGATTATTTCGACTAATTCTCCAGGAAGCCCTTCGTCAGTAAAAACAACCTTGCCCCCAACTGTGGACAGGCTCTTTCCTGGATAGACAATTTTTTCGATCAGAATCTGCATAGGAGATTTTAATAATTCACAGTGACACAATCCCCATTGCCTAGCCCCAAGGCTCAAAAAAGAGTGTGACCAAACTGTAGCAGGCAAAGCCGATGAGGACAATTCCCAGTACTTGGAGGATTTTTCTGAATATTTTTGACTGGAATTGGCGATGGTGTTTTGATACATAACTGATGAGGATTAAATGCCAAAAGATGCTTCCAAGGCCGCAGGCTATGGCGAAGACAACAGGAGGCCAGCCTGTTTTAGTCACCAAATGGTGAGCTGTTACGGACCCCGCAACGGCCAGCCAAAAAGCATAAAGAGTGGGGTTAGAAGCATAGAGTAAGATTACGCCGATAACGGGGCGAGGGTAAGTCCTCAAGAGCTTTTGCGGATGTTTTGAGCCGACTTCAGTTCGGGATTCTTTGAAGAGGCGGATGGCTATCGCCGTGAGAAGGACTGCCGCAACAACTTTTAGAACAGGTTTGAGTTGAGTGAGGTTGATTGTGATGTTAAAGATGCCGATCAGAGCAATCAGGCAATAGAGGAAATCTAGAAATACAGTTGTCAGGACTCCAAAAAAGCCGTGGAGAAAGCCTCGCTTTAGTGTCTGGGAAATTATAAAGACATTTACCGGGCCGAGAGGGATTGCTGCTATAAAGCCAATCAAAAAACCTAGCGGAACAATCACAGGACTTCGTCTTTTATCTCAACTGAAAAAAACAAATTTTTTGTTTTTTTCTTTTTCAAAGAACAATTGTTTATATCAAATCAAGGCTTGGCTGTCAATTTGGCTTAGCTAAAGATTCTTGGAGCATTACATTTTTGTTAGAGAAGAAGAATCTTCGTCCTCTTCCAATTCAGATTCTAAACCGAGAAGCTTTGCTGTCCCTTCATAAATCATCCTAAATGATCTTTTTGATTCCTGAAGTTCAGCTAATATTTCTCTAACTTTTTGGAGTTCTCTTTCAATCTGTGCGTCGATTGTTTCCAATTGTTTTTTAACTTCTGCCATTGTTTTTTTTAAGAGCTCTTCTTGCTCTTTACTCAATGCCATTTCTCACTCCTTTGATAACTAAAGTCATTTTTTCTTGAATGCGATGGCGATGGGTTTCCAGACTTTGACTTTTACTCCATCTTTGATAGCAGGTTGAAATTTCCATTGTTTGACAGCATTTTCACTTGCTCTCTCGAGCCCAAATGAATTTTCTACTCCTTCTATTCTCTTGATGACTTGAATCTTTAGGACATCCCCATTTTCAGAAATGAGAGCATTAACGATGACAGTCCCTTCAATTCCCATGGTAAAAGCGAGCGAGGGATAGAGAGGATTGACTTTTTTTACAGGTTCAGGAGGTGTGTCCACTAAGCTAAGCGGAATTAAATCTCCTGTTTTGATAACTTCTTGAGGAGAGTTACTTGCCTCAAGTTGTTCTTCTGCCTTTGGTTCTTGAGGGGGATTGATTTCCTCTTCAGGGAGCGAAACTTCTTCAGCCTCCACTTGAGGCGCTAGAGCCTTATTTTCTTGCGTCTGTTGAATTTTTAAAGGCGGAATTTCAGGAGGAAGGAGCGGTTCTATATTTTCAGGGGGAGTAACTGGTTGGGTTTCTTTAGAGGCAAGATCAACTTTGCTCGGCTCGGGGAGTGAATTCTTATCCATTTCAGTTTTTGGCTCTTCTTTTTGCAGAGCTTGAGATGCCTGTTTTGTGTTTTGTTTCTCAGGTAATTCCATCTGAAGAGCTTCCGAGGAGGATGGAAATGTTCCATTCGGGGAAAGGTCGCTTTTTTTCGAATGGAAGAAAATTAAAGTTGCAACGCTGACAATAGCGATAAAAACAATGAGGCTGATAACGGGAAAGGAAGAAGACCTCTTCTTTTTTTCCTTAGGATATTCTGCAAAGAGAATTTTCTCTGTTTTTCGAGGGATCCGCTCTTTTATTTCCTTTATTTCTTTCTGTTCATGTTCTTCCTGTTCAGGTTGTTCAAGTTCAATTTCAGGTTCAACCTCATGTTCAGGCTCGGGCTCAGGTTCGAGCTTAGTTTCAAGTTCAAGCTCAGTTTCAGGTTCAGGCTCAGGTTGTTCAAGTTCAGTTTCAAGTTCAAGCTCAGGTTCGGGCTCGAGCTCAGTTTCAGGTTCAATAACGGATTTTTTCTTCTTGAAGTCAAATTCTAATCCTAAATCAGCCAGAGTAGTCTTGAGCATCATTTCTACTTCTTGCTCAATTTCTGCTCTTCTCTTCCTTTCTTCTCTTTCCTCTTTCTCGATTTCCTCTGTTTCTAAATTTTTTGGCGATTTTCTTTTGAAATCTTTCTCCATTTTTAGTTCTTGTCTTTTTTGGAAAAGTTCTTGCATGCTGCCTGTCGCCTGAGGCTGTTCTTCTTGGACTTCATTCTCTTCCTGTTTGGACAATAAATTGAGAATTGTGGAACGAAGCTCCTCTCTCTTCCAGGGTTTTTCAAAATAGGCAGAAGCTCCATAAAATTGAAGGGCCTCACTTTTGTAGAGAGATTCTCGGTAAACTCCAGTGATAATGATGATGGGGACTTTTCTGGGGAAATCACAATTTATCTTTAAGCAGAGGTCAAATCCGTGCAGTTTAGGAAGCATGGCTTCCATGATGACCAAATCAGGGTTTTCTGATTTGAATTTATCTAATCCTGTTAAGCCATCCGTTGCTATAATGACCTCATATCCTTCAGCCTGAACAAATTTTGCTAGAGAGATGAGTGATCTCTTCTCAAAATCAATGATCAAGATTTTTTTAGCTTTCATTCTAGTCATCGATTTCGTCTTGAGTATCATGCTTTTCTCTCTTCCTTCTTTTGTATCTGAGCCTTTCAAAATTTTATTCTGCTTCGATCCTTAAAAACAACACGACTTCTGAGGTGGAAGAAGGGATACAAGGATAGCGCATTCACCTCTTATTTATTTTATGTTACTGCCTGTTTAAAAGGTCAATCACCTTTTAGGGTGATTTAGGGGATGAATTTTTTGGGCAAAAAACAAAGACTCTGCTAAGTTAGTCTTATTCAAGTTCTCGCAATTTAGGAAGAAATGTCCAGACAGCGGCAGCAGATCCAAAAGAAACAAGAGCCCAGACGACAACTGTAATTTGCTCACCCAGACGCTCGGCAAAAGCGCCAGCCAGTAATCCCCCAATCGGCATAAGCCCGAAAAATGTGAGGCTGTAAACGCTCATCACTCTTCCCCGCAGCGTGTCTGAGGTAAGTGTCTGAACCAGTGAATTGGCCAGGTTGAAGACGAGAATTGATGCCCAGCCTACACCTACAAGAGCCAGAAGTGATAGCGGGAGCCATCTCACTAGGGCAAAGATGAGCAATCCTAAGGGGAAGGCAAAAGTTCCGAATGTCAAAAGCTTGCCTTTGAATTTGAAACGGCCGAGTGAAGCAATGGATAAAGCGCTGATTAAAGCACCCAGGCCGCGTGCTGACTGAAGGAATCCATTGGTCGAGGCATTGCCGTGGAGGATCCTCACAGCCCAGGCTGGAAAAAGAGTAGCAAAGGAGATCCCGAATAAAGTCGTCATGCTTACAAGGCCGATCAGGGCCCGAATAAAGGAGTGGGAAACGACATAGTGCAGCCCTTCTTTAAGATCAACCAGTGCCGAATTCCGTACCTCCGGAATAGGCTGGGGATTCAAATTTGCCATCAAGAGTAGCGCTATGATCACTGCGATGAATGAAAAGCCGTTGATCATAAAGCACCAGGCTGGACCAAAGAGCGCATAAGTTATCCCGGCAACAGCTGGCCCCACTGCTGTTGCTGAATTGAACATGGTTGAGTTCATGGCGATGGCATTGGTCAGGTCCTCGCGATCGACCATTTCAAGCACAAAAGCTTGCCGGGCAGGCGCATCAAAGGCATTTGCCAAACCCAGACCAAAGGCCAGGAGCACAATATGCCATGGCTCAACCAGGTTGAGAAAGGTGAGGGCAGCAAGGATAAAAGCCAGAATCATCATGCTTGTCTGTGTGATCAGAAGCAATGGTCGCCTCTCCATCCGGTCGGCGACGACTCCTCCATACAACATAAATAACCATATAGGAATGCCTGATGAAAAGGCGACGTATCCCAGGTAGACAGGCGAATGAGTAAGCTGGAAAACAAGGAAACCCTGGGCTGTACTCTGCATCCATGTCCCGAACAAGGAAATCATCTGGCCGAAAAACCAGAGCCGATAATTGCGGCTCTTGAGAGCGGCAAAGGTGTGTGACCATTTAAATTTTCGTCTCAAAGCAATGATGTTCTGGGTTATTTGCATCTATTTAAAATATCCTTGTCTTTTCTATTATATTTTGTCGTCTGTCATCGATAGTTAAGAACCAGAAAATGAAGCAATTCGCAACTGGCAACTCTTTTGTTTTAAATGAGTCATGGTAAAAAAATTAGGCAATGCATTATATGAAAATTGTCTCTTCAAAGCAATGGGGTCAGCGTGCATCTCGATGGCAAGGCCCGACCCCTGAGTTTTAAATTCCAAGATTCTTTAGTATCATAGACTCTTTAATCTGAGTGAGGATTTTGCATGCTGAAAGTTACAGAAATTAAGGCAAAAAGTATCCTCAATAAATCGAAAATTTTCGATTATTGCCTTAATCCCTATACTGGCTGCCAGATTAATTGTAGATACTGCTATGCTCGCTTGTTCATGATCCGCTATTCCGGCCACAAAGAAGCCTGGGGCGAATTTGTCGATGTTAAGGTCAATTCACCTCTGCTTTTGAAAAAGCAATTGGAAAGGGCAAAAAGAGGAATAGTCTGGATTTCTTCTGTCTGTGACCCCTATCAGCCACTCGAGGCAAAGTACACCTTGACCAGGCAATGTTTGAAAGAGCTTGTAGTGAGACAATTCCCTGTCAATATCCAGACAAAATCAAAGCTTGTTTTGCGTGATCTCGATTTATTCCTGGAGTTTGAGGAAATAGAAGTGGGATTTACCATCACAACAGATGATGAGGGGGTGGCGGAGCTCTTTGAGCCAAACGCTTCAAGCGTCAAAGAGAGACTGAATGCTCTAGAGCAAATCCGCTCAAAGGGAGTCAAAACATTTGCCTTTGTAGGGCCGCTTCTTCCAGGAAATCCAGAGAAGCTTGTGGGACTCCTTCAAGGAAAGGTTGACAGGGTTTTTATAGACAGGATGAATTATATAACCACAATAAGAGGTTTTTACAACCAGCAGGACTTAAAGCGAGCGGCAACAGACTCATTTTTCCACAAGCACAAAGAAAGGCTGATCAGTGAGCTCGAAAAAAGGAAGATGAAATTCGAAGTCCTTTTTTAATTTTCACTCATCCCTGAAAAAGAGATGCAATATTTTGAAGGAGGCAGAGAAAAATGAAGAAAAAAGCTTCGTCTGGTTTAATTTTCTGCTTTTGTTTTTTCCTAATTTTGGGAAAGCTTTCATCATCTGGAAAACCCATAGAGAGGGGGATTGAAAAGAGAATTCAAGAAATAGTGAATGAGATCTCACCAGACTTAATTCAGGTTCGGCGGGATATCCATGCTCACCCTGAACTTAGCTTTCAAGAAAAGAGGACTTCTGCTCTTGTCGCAGAATATCTGAAAAAGCTGGGACTTGAGGTGAGGACAGGGATCGGAGGGACAGGTGTTCTGGGAATTCTGCGAGGCAAAAAACCAGGTCCTATTGTTGGGATGCGAGGCGACATGGATGCTCTTCCGATAACTGAAGAAACAAATTTGCCTTTTGCTTCAAAAGAGAAGGTGGTCATTGAGGGAAGGGAAGTGGGAGTCATGCATGCCTGCGGACACGATATCCACACCACTTTGCTTCTCGGAGTGGCTCATGTGCTTTCTCGACTGAGCGATGAGCTTCCAGGAACTGTTCTTTTTGTTGCCCAGCCCGCAGAGGAGTGGGGGGATGGTGCAAATGAAATGCTCAAGGCTGGCTTATTCAAAGACATAAAACCAGAGGCCATGTTTGCTTTCCATGTGGGAGATTCAGCCAAAACAGGGTTTGTTAAATATACGCCAGGCTATTCCGGCGCAAACTGCGATGGATTCAATCTTGTTGTCAAATCAGAGGGATGCCACGGTGCTTCTCCTTTTAACTGCGTTGACCCGATTGTCGTCAGCTCCCAGATTGTGATTGCCCTCCAAGTGATGGTCTCAAGGGAAATCGATGTTCATAAAGACACGGTGATCACAGTCGGCTCATTTCATGCAGGTTCCGCAAGCAACATCATTCCTGAAGAAGCAAAACTCAGAGCAACGATCAGAAGTTACGGGGAGGATCAGAGAAAATTACTCAAGGAAAAAGTAGAAAGGCTTATCACCAATATTTGCGAGGCAGCAGGAGCCCAATATGAACTTGACTACTTTTTTGGGACACCTTCTCTTTATAATAGCCCAGAGCTGCTCAAAGAAATCCTTCCCGTTGTGGAAAAAGTGCTGGGAGGGAAGGAATTTCTGACGCAGGAACAGCCAGAGATGGGAGGAGAGGACTTCAGTTACTTTGCCAAAGAAATTCCATCTGTAATGCTTATTCTTGGAGTTGTCCCAAAAGATATTCCCAAGACATCAGTCCATTCACCAACATTCATAGCTGATGAAGGAAGCATTCCTCTTGGAGTGAAGATAATGTCCACAGTGATTTTTGACTATTTGACTCGGCACAAAACTAAAGCGAAGTGATTGAAATAAGTCTCAGTATTCAAAGCCAAAGCCAAGGCCGAAATGAAGTCCGCCGACATTGAATTTTGTCCCTTCCGAAGGAATCAAGCAGTAGCTAAAATGGGCATAAATATCAAAAATTAAATAACCGCCGATTTTGATAAAGAAACCAGCCTGACCGATAAACCCTATCTTTTTTTCTCTGATCTCTTCGGAAAGTTTTATTTCCCGGTATTGATAATACCCAGTTCCCAATCCAAAATAGGGATTAATATTTCCCTTGTTAAGTCTGAACTTCAAGCCAGCTTCAAGGGGAATCAAATTGACTCGTCTTTCCTCTCCTGAGGCTTCATCGATTGTTCTTTTGCTGAAATTTTTCTCAGCCAGCCAAATTTCGAAGAATTTCCAGATGCCAACATTCATTTCTGCTCCAACCATCATTCCATTCTTGTAAACATTTTTAAAAAGAGTCCCTCTGGGTTGAAAATAATCGCCAAGTGCCTCTATCCTGACAAAGTTCTTTCTCTTTTTTATTATCTCCTGAGGTGTCTGGTTGAGGATATCGAGTTCTTCGTCCAGTATCTTTTTTGTCTTTTCCAATTTCTCTTCTTCCTTGCTTGTAGGAGTTGCAGGCTCTTGAGTCTCGACTTCTAAATTTGGAGGATCTGGCTTTTCTTCAACCTTTTTTACGTCAGATTTCACCTCAGGCTTTTCTTCTGGAATTTTCTCAGTTTGAATTTGAGGCTCTGTGATTTCGACCTTGGGTGTCTGTTTCTGCATGAATAAGACTTTCACACCTCCCTCAATTCTCTCGATAGTGTAGAGGGGAGGTTGCCCATTCTCTTTAAGGTCAAAAACGACTCTTGCCACATCTGTCTTAAACATGCCCGCTCTGACGGCATGGATGCCAAGATCATTGACCTCAAAATAACGGCTGGCGGATACAATATTTTCTATGTTCGGCAAATCGAGGATTAATCGGGAAGGGGCGGATAACTCGAAGAGACGGGCAAAAGTCCAAGGACTAAAGAAAATCTTAACCTCAATGGTGTTTTGAGCCTTTGAGATAACAATCTTTTGCAAAAGGCCTGGCTCTTGGGAGGCATTTTTTTCTTTTGGAAAAGAGAGGGTCACAAGGCATAAGAAAGCTAGCAACAAGCAAGAAAAAATGCAAATTCTTTTCATCATTCGATTATTCCGTTTTCAGTTGTAATTCTCTTCTCCTTGCTGAGAGACTTATAACACAGCAAAAATTTTCAGTCAATTTTTTTCTGGGGACAGTAAGCATCCCAAATTTCGTGATGAGAATGAGAATGGGTGGCATGGCGCCAGTCCCTGCAACGCCCGCAGCGGCAGGGGTTCCCCACGGGGGGATGGGTTGTAGGGGTCAGGCCTTGCCATTGTATAGAGAAATAATCCATCTCACGATATTCAGATATGTCTATGACAAGGCCTGACCCCCGGGGACGCGCCATGACAGGACCCATTCTCAGCAATATCATGTAAGCATCACGGAAATTGGGATGCTTCCCTGGGGACACGATACTTAGTTGCTTATGGAGAAACTTGAGCTTACTTTATAAGTTGTCAATTGCTTCTATAGGAAAATAATGTAGAGTTAGAATCCTTGTTTAGTAATGGAATAGCTCTTTTCGGATGAAACGATTCACTCCATTTTGCAGTTTAAATAAGTGATAGAGAGGAGGTACCAATGAGAAAAAATCAATTAAGTTTCGAGCGCTTATCTTCAATCCTGTTGCTCTCTTGTATTCTGATTATGCTTGCCGCCTGTGACACGATCGAGCTAAATAGCAATTGGAGGGATCGCGAGATCACTGTTGATGGAACAAGTTCTGATTGGTTGAATGCCCTGACATATATTGAAAAGGCGGACATTTCTGTCGGCCTGCTTAATGATGAGAATTTTATCTACATCTGCGTGCTTGCAGAGAGCCCTTTTATACGAGCTCAGATAATGAGGCAGGGTTTTATATTATGGTTTGATCCAGCTGGCGGCAAGGAAAAAACTTTCGGAATTAGATTTCCCCTTGGAATGCAAGAGAATTTTCTACCGAGGAGGAGGAGTGAAGATGAACAGCCTCCGGAGATGATAGGAGATGAACAGGATCTTGAAAATTTGCAGGATGTCTTTAAAAAATCGATGACTGAATTAGAAATCCTTGGGCCAGGGAAGAATGACCGCAAAAGAATTCAAGTCACAGAGGCAAAAGGGATCGATATTAATGTAGCTCCCTCAAGTGGAATGCTTGTTTATGAAATCAAAGTCCCGCTTATTCAGAGTGCAGAGTGCCCTTATGCTGTCGGAGCACAGCCGGGAAAAAAGGTTGGAATAGGATTTGAATCGCCCAAATTAGACATGGAAAGGATGGGAAGGAGAATGGGTGGCGGAATTCCTGGAGGTGGCGGAAGGCCTGGAATGGGTGGAGTTCCTGGGATTGGAAGAGGGCCTGGAGGCGGAATGAGGCCAGAGTTGCCAACAGATTTAAAGTTTTGGTTATCTGTACAGCTAGCGACGAACAATAACTCAGTTGCAAGTATTTCCGGGGACGCGATACTTAAGAAAGCAAACCAGAGTGATCGCCAAGTCAAATAAAGGGAGGCGGTCAGGTAGTACTCGGCTTCTTAAACTGGAAATATCCGAAGCCCAATGCCAACAGAAAGTAAAGTGCAACGGTGAGCCAGCCGAGTGGATTTACCAAGCCAGAGAGTTGACCTAAAAGGGCTACGACGAATCCAATGATATCTCCAAGAAAAACAGCGAGGACGATGGCCCTTAGTGCTTGGGATCCTGCATCGTTCTTGGCATACCAGAGCAGGGTACCAAGAAGAATAAATGCTGCTCCAAAAAGCCGAGTTATGTAAATTCCACCTGGGTCAAGCTTAATGCCATAAAAAGATAGCACTGTTGCCGGTATCACCACGAAGCAGATTCCAAAAACAATGACGATGATGGCCTTAATGATCATGAGAGTACTGAGTTTCATTGGTTTTCCTCCTTTCGGGGAAATAGAGTTTCCTTTTTGTCTGTGGGAATATTCTCTATTTTTTGGTTAATTTTTATCTGCTGTTTCCCCTTCTGACTTATATCAAAGGAAAAAATTGATGTCAATTACAAATATAAAAAAATTAAATGAAGGGACGCTATACTTATTTGTGAATTAAGTTGTGTCCCAAGAATAGGTGCCTTGAGACTGAAGGGCCATGCAGTCATGGCGCCTGTTTTATGGCCGAGCGCATGGCCTTGATTGTATCGCTCAGTCCCTTCTGCAAAAGACCAAAATCCCATCCCACGCTGATCAGTCTGTAACCCGCGTCTACTTTGGCCTTAATATCGTCTGGGGCAGCATCGATTGCTGCAACAATTTTGCGCTTCTGACACATCTTAAGGATGCGCTCGGCATCCGCATCCGGGATGTGAACAGTGTGTATGGCGCTGACTCCAGGCGTTTCTACGATCTCTCGAGCGTGACGCACGCCTTCTTCGGTTTCGATCATCGCAACCACAAGCAATTCGCCTTTGGGATTAAGCGGCCACACATCGCAGCGGTCTCTCGAAATATTAAGCCCAGCCATAGCCGACGTTTCCGCACCTCGCACGGCCGAAATGGCGCGCTCCAAGTCTGCCCGACTTTCTACCATGGGAATCCATACACCCATTGAAGGACCGACCTTGAGCGATTCAGCAATCTCATAACGCGGATCCCAGGTACCCCTGTTGGCTAGTTTAACCAGCACAACGGGCGCAACCCTCGGCTCCTTTCGATACCGATTGCTGAAGTCCTGTACTTCGAGCAGGAACCGGTGAAGCATGCCAAAGTCATAAATATCATGCTCGACGTCGGCCACAATGAAATCGGCGTCACTGGTCGCGAGCACCTTAGCGATCCGAGGTGCGGAGAGGGCGCCGGTCCAAACTCCAATCGCCGGCTTCCCTGCCTCCAGGAGCGCGATGAGCCGATTAACTCGCTCTTCAGCACCTGCCAGCTGCGGGAACCAAAGTACTAATACTGATGCGAGCAGTAATCCAAGGATCCTTTTTTTCTTTATCTTCATGTTAATGCCTCCTCTTACGTTATTTTGAAGCCATTCGCAGAGAACAAGCTCCATGATTGCTAGCTCCATGCAAGGCCGCGCAGATCGCAGCCCGGCGGATGGAGTCAACCTCATCCTCGTATCGGCACGGCTTTGCCTGTCAAATCAGACTACTTAACAGGCGTGCCAATTGAAGGTTTAAGCCCATTCCAATTTGTTTTTCCTGGTAAATTATATAGGTGTTGATGATCATAATCAATCCTATGGTCGGCTGGAGAGAATTTACATCTAGCTTCCTTTTGCTGACCACAGTTAGCATGCCAGCGCGTCAGTTTGGGAAAAAGCATCTCCATTTCCGTGATAATAAGGTTCATGCATGGGTCCTGTCGTGGTGTGTCCCTGTCCGTCCTCGCTCCGCACCCATCAAGAGAGGGGTCCCCTACGCTGCGGGCGTTGCAGGGCTCACACCGCGCCTCCCATTCTTTCTTTTTAATTTCAATCCATCACGGAAAAAGAGATGCAATCATTTTTGGATTAGCTTTTGCATAGCATCGTAAGATTTGGTATACTAAAAAAGGAGATGTTAAAATGAACTTTAAAAAATTTTTGATTGTTGGATTATTTTTGGCTGTTCCCGCTATGCTTCTTGCTCAAGATGCGCCAAAAACTGATACTCAAGAATTGGGATTTATCAATTATACAGAGGGAGAGGTTTTCTTTAAAAACAGTTCTATTTCAGCCGGTGATGAGGTCTACACTCGGAAAGGAAGAGCCGAGGTAAATCTGAATGGGGATTATGTTAGAATAAACGAGCATTCTAGCGTAGGTTTCAGTGTTCTCGAGGAATCGCTACTGTTGGACATCCGATACGGGGAGGTTTATATTGACGCAGAAAACGCAATTGAAGTTCAAACGCCAACCGAAAGATTTTCCTTACAAGGCCTGTATCGAATAGAAGTTGATAGGTATAAGACAAGAAAATTCCGCAACCCGATGCTTGAGGATGAATTCGATAAATGGAATTACCAGCGAGAAAAAGAATTGGCTGGTTACGAAACCCCGGGAAGAAGCATTTATCGGGAACCGAATTTTTATTTTGATTGGGCCTGGTATCCTTACTGGTCTTGGCCATGGATTGACTGGTATATCGGTTGGTACCCCGCATGGCATTATTACAGCTTTTATCCGCATGTGTGGCAACCTTATTGGTACTGGACGAGCTGGTATCTTGGCTGGAACCCTTACTGGTATTGGACTAGAGGGTATTATTACAATTATTATCCATACTACAGTTATTATTATCCTTACTATTCCCGATATTATTATGGCGGCCCAAATTATCACAGAGGTCAGACAATTATCCGCAAGAATGAGCTTCAAAGACCTGAAAGGACACCTACTCCAACTCTAATCAGAAGATCAGGAATTTCTAATACGCAGCTTCGATCCAATAGATCAATCTATCCATCAAGGATATCAAGCCAAGAAATAAGCCGAGGAATCTCAACGAGAAACTTCGAAAGGATTTATCCTTCAAGAATAACAACCCGTTCCATCAAATCGAACTCCTCCTACAGATCGAGTCCGCGAGTCTCTTTGAGATCAATTTCTGAACCCAGATATTACTCGCGACCATCAATTTCGAGATTCTCTTCGTTTCCAAGATCCTTTTCTGGGCCATCTTCAAGATCTTTTAGCTCTTTTCGATCTCCCTCAATTCGAAGTGGGACGATAAGAAGAAGATAATCCAAGAGCAAAATCCGCTAGGGGAAAATAAAAACTCTCTGGCGGGACTCTTTTAAAATCGTGTTCTGTCTCGTAAGGGACGTAATAAAGTCAGATAGAGGGGCATCATTTCCATATCTTATTGTCTTTTGAACTCTCGTAGTGATACCAATCTTATCGCACCTAAGTGTCACTAATGTTTCTGAACTAATACAAACGCAGTATATGTTATTACATTGTCATTTCGAGCGACCGAAGGGAGCATGGCAATCTCTTTAGAGTAATTTTGTGAGATCGCCATGTCGCTTCGCTCCATGCGACGACACTTTTATTATTGCGTTTGCATTAGTACAAAAATAAGCATAATAGGGGAGAAATGAGACTCAAGCCGAAACCTCCATTCAATTTTAACCTGACAGCTACTTTAATGTATCTTATGCCCCCGGCTAAATATTCAGAGGGAAGATTGTCCAGAATTTTAAGGCTCAGGTCTGGCAAACTTGTTTGTATCTCTATCACGGCTAATGATAAAGTGGAAGACCCAGAGTTATTCATTTCTTTAAAACCAGAGGTGAGCAAAGATGAGGAAAGAGAAATTAAAAATAAAGTATCTTTCATGTTCAGTATAGAGGATGATTTATCAGAGTTTTATGCCATTGCCAAAAGGGATTCAGTTTTAAGATGGACAATAGAGGATTTGTACGGACTAAAAATCCAGACTGCGCCTACTCTTTTTGAGGGATTGGTTATAGGATTCTGTTTACAATGGGTTTCTTTTGCCAGAGGTTTACAGATGATGGATTGTTTGATCAAAAGATATGGAGAGCAGGTCAATGATTATTATGCTTTTCCCGCTCCAGAAGCTTTGGCTAAAGCCTCGATTGAGGAGCTTAAAGAATGTAAGCTAGGCTTTAGAGCCGAACGGATAAAATGGATTTCTGAGAGAGTGACAAAAGGGTTAGATTTAGAAAAACTGAAAGCATTGCCTGATAAACAGCTAAAAGAAGAATTAATGAAAATAAAATGAGTTGGAGAATGGACAGCAGAAGCTTTACTCCTCTGGAGATTCAAGAGATACAATTCATTTCCTTTAGATGTGTGGAGCGCGAAGATTTTTCAGGCATTCTATCCGCAGCTAAAAAATCAATCTTTAAACGCTATTGCAAAATTTGCTGCGATGTCTTGGGGAAATTATCAAGGGCTTGCATACTACTATCTTATGTGTGATAGAAAAAATATCGCTCAAAAGTTAAATGTGGAGCTTGTGGAAAAATGGAATTAGCAAAATTTATTAAAATTATTCGCCTTAAGTTCTTAGCTATTTCTTCAGTCCCTCCGGTCTCTTCCTTGTATCCTCAACCTCGGGAATACTGGCGTCAGCGTCTTTCCAGAGGTCTAGGAATTTCTCATAATGCTCAATAGCTTTGCCTTTCTGGCCTTTTTCATGGGTAAATCGTCATTTTGAAACTCTCCCCAAATTTCGGACAGAGCAATAAGGTGCATTTTGACCTGCCATAACTCAGAAGGAGGTATGGTAAAATGGTCAACATGCGCAGACAACATGACGCCGCATTCAAGGCCAAAGTGGC
>Ga0315296_10000091_pt1 | contig 91096 bp, 76 predicted proteins | sample YL17G14_18_MG_FD_203921 | JGI IMG/M metagenome (GOLD analysis project Ga0315296, IMG submission 203921) | Sediment microbial communities from Yellowstone Lake, YNP, Wyoming, USA - YL17G14_18 | ecosystem: Environmental > Aquatic > Freshwater > Lake > Sediment | place: USA: Wyoming | collected... | reverse complement strand
AGGGAGAAGGAGAGCGAAGCCTCGAATCGAGCAACTTCTCCTCGCTGGGGAGAAGGCAGCGTGCCTTCGAGTCATCCAACCTGAGCTTCGTCTCTTGCTTTCTATCACGGAAAAAAAGATGCTTACAACCTATTGTTTCTGATTGACTGAGAAGTTTTTCTTTGCTATAAATCAGGGGATTATAGATTGGGGATAATTTGAGGATAGCTAAAATTGAATAGGTTTAAAGAAGAAAGGAGTAATAAGATGAGAACCAAGATTTCAATTTTTTTATTGGTAAGCTCAGTAATTGTCTTCTTTGCTATTGCCACTATAGCCCAAGCTAAAGGTCTGGACACCGGCCTTTCCCTGAAGGAGAAAAAGGTGGTCATTATCTATGGCTCCCGCTACGGCGCTACTGCTCAAACTGCGCGCTGGATTGCTGAAGGGATGCAAGGGAAAGCGGAAGTTTTTTCTGCCAAGGAAGCAAGGAATTTGGCTGCCTATGATTTAGTCATCCTTGGTTCGGGTATCTACAATGACCAACTTCATGAAGATATGCTTGCTTTCCTTGAGAAAAATAAGGGCGAGCTCAAGAATAAAGTAATCGCTCTCTTTGTTGTCTGTGGAGCCTCAGGTTCTTATGCCCAGAATTATCTAATAATGTTTGCTGAGAAATTCGATTTTTTGGCTGTGCCCACCTTGACAAGGGCTTTTAATGGCTGGCTCAGGAAGGAGCTCCTCTCTCCTGAAGATTACAAGCTTTTGGAGAACTATTATAAGGAAATTAATCAGCCTTTCGAAAATTATGACAATACAGACAAAGCCAAATGTCTGCAGTTCGGCAAAGAGATCCTCGAGGCAATTTCAAAGTAAGTCTAGTCAGATATCCGAACTTTTTATTTACAAGCAATTGAAATGATCAGAGAGGAGTCTGAGGGAACTGAACCCAATAAATAAAAACAGGATTTATCCGCCATCTTAGAAAATCAAGTAGACCCTTTCATGATTCTCAACATTCTTTCTGAGTCTGCGGGGGGAGATGTGAAAAGACTTACAATGACAACTGTTATAAAAGAAAGGATAAATGCTGGAACCCATTCTGAAATAATTGTTTTAAGAGCAGGGACAGAATACCAGACAATTTCTGTTATTGTTCCGATGAGGATCCCGGTTATTACTCCCCATTTTGTGATCTTCTTCCAGTAAAAGGAAAGAAGCATTGAAGGACCAAAGGCTGCGCCGAGCCCTCCCCAGGCAAAGAGAACAAGATAAAATACAAGTTTATTTGCCAGCGCTCCAAAAATAAGAGCCACTATCGCTATCAAGAAAGTCGCGGATCTGCTCCAGAAGACGAGAGTTTTCTGGGAAAGTTCTTTTTCCTTGACAAGAATCTTCTGATAAATATCTCTTATGATGGCAGAAGAGGCAACGAGGAGCTGCGAATCAGCAGTTGACATTATTGCCGCAAAGATTGCAGAAATAGTCAATCCGAAAAGAAATGGATGAAGATGCTGGGAGCCAAGAAGGGGATAGATATTTTCTGGATCTTTTCCTGGAAGCATAGAGACATCTCTATAAAATGCCCTTCCAGCTAGTCCAATGTAGACTGCCCCCCAGGCCATGAGCATATTCCATATCGTTCCTATTAATCCAGTTATTTTTAACTTTTCAGGATTTTCAATGGACATATATTTATTGAGGATGTGGGGATTTCCAGGGGAGCCAAATCCAATCCCGACAAAGCTGATGAGAGCTCCAAAAGATATGGAAAAAGGATCAATGTAGTGCGGATTGAATGCTTTTAGGGATAAAAGGAGGGCTGAGAAGCCACCATAGTGGGAAATGGCAATAATAGGGAGGATCATCAAGGCAAATATTATGAAAAATGCCTGAACCACATCTGTGAGACAGACGGCCAGGAATCCACCCATCATTGTATAAAAAATAACAATTCCGGAAGTTATAAGGACGCCTTCAAACCTTGTCACTCCAAAGCTTGCGGCAAGAGATTTCCCTCCCGCATTAAATTGGGCAGAGACATAGGCCACCATGAATATCAGGATAGGAATAAGGGAGAAAAGCCTCACAGCACGGGTTCTGTCTCCCAATCTCGACTCTAAATAATCAGGAATTGTGAGATTATCCATTTTTTCTGTGAAGTACCTGAGTCTTTTTCCTGCATAAACAAAGAGAAAAAGTTCCATGAGGATATAGCCCACAACCGTCCAAATGGCGGATGCACCCCTAGTGAAAGCCATACCTGAGACAGCGATGAGAAGCCATGCAGAGCGACCTGAGGTGACAGCAGCTAAAGCGACAACTAAAGTTTTCATCTTCCTTCCGCCAAGAAAGAATTCTCCAATTCCTGTGGATGAGAACCGGGTTGTAATGATTCCGATAGCGACCATCATACTCAAGTAGAGAATAAATGCAGCTATAGCCCAGATATTCGAGCCTGCAGAGAAGTTGCTCATTTATTTTGTCCTGCTTTTTTGTCTTTTTTGAGAGCCAGATAAAAGGCAAGGGCTAAAATAAGTGAAGGGAGAATGACAAGTCCAAATATCGCTGCAAACATTTGGCGCTTAAAGGCCGATATTATACAAAGTAAAAAGTGGTTAAGCAAGCAAATCAGGAATGGCCATCCAGGCGATCTATTACGCGGCGCATGGATACGAGAAGAAAGACTAAAAGAAATTCGTTTCTAAACCCTCCATAATCATCGTATCTCTATTTATTTTTTGTTGAAGCGAAGGTTTCTGACCCGTCCCGCATTCAGAATGAAAGCGGAAATTTTATTCTCAGCATCCCGGATAAAATTTAGGTCAGAGCCGCGAACCGAAAATCTATCGCGCAGAGTGGAGGATAAGGGGCTTTTGGGCGCATTCTTATGGGCAAAATACAATTTTCCTTCTTTAAGCACTAATTTAAATGTCACACCCAGTTCTTCGCTAAAATAATCTCCCTGATATTCTAAGAGTTGCTCAGGAGTTTGTGTAATGATCTCCCTGGCTTCATAGGTTGCAGGTTTTGCTTTTGCCTTTGGCTTTTCTTCTTTGAGCAGGTCGGCGAGATAGATATCAGCGCCCTGCTGGCATAGCCTTGCCGGATTAAAAGAACTGAGGTTGGAAAGGCAGATGACAGAGAAATTCTGTTCGGGGAAGCGAAGGATATTTGCTCTATAACCTTCTAGAGCTCCCCCATGTTCAACAGTTTTTAAGCCTTTATAACTGCCTATCGTCAGCCCGAAGGCATAATTGAGCTTTTCCCCATTGTACAATGTTCCAGGAGTTTGAATCAGATTCATTAAATCTCTATCGCCCGCTTTTTGCTGGTAAAAATTCTGGTCCCAGAGAAAAAGGTCTTCCACAGTGGAGTAGAGACCTCCAGATCCAACGCAATCGAAAGTTGAGATAAAATTCTTAAATTTCCCGCCAGCTTCGGGAAAATATCCAGATGCCCGATTATTTATGATCGTCGTGTAATCGTCATGGAAATGAGAGTTTTTCATTCCCAGAGGATTGAAAATGTTTTCCTCAGCAAACTGGCGTAGGCTCTTGCCGCTTGCTCTTTCGACGATGATTGCAAGCAGGAAATAGCCGGAATTGCTATAAAGGAATTCCTCTCCGGGCTTGAAATTCAATTCCTTCTGGCGAGCAAGAAGTTCGAGCACATCATCCTTGTGGAAATAGCCGAAAGGCAAACCAGCAATTTCCAGGAGAGTAAGGTAATCACGCAAGCCGCTTGTATGGTGGATGAGATGTTGAATGCTTATGGGAGTTCCATAATCGGGAAATTCTGGGACATACTTGTGGACATCATCATTCACAGAAAGCTTTCCCTGCTTTGCCAGGAGTGCTATGCACATGGCTGTGAACTGTTTGGAGCAGGAACCAATATAGAAAACTGACTTGGGGGAAATAGAAATATTGAGTTCCAGGTTGGCCATGCCATAGCCACGTTCATAAAGAATTTTGCCATTCTCAATGATGGCCAGGGCGCATCCAGGTGAGTCAGGTCTGTCCCATTGGGCAAAAAGTTTATCTACCCTGTCTGTTCGCTCATCAGCAACGGCCAGGGAAATAAAAATCAAAAAGAGAAGAATAACAAATACTGAGCTTCGTTTAAGTATCTTATTCATGGATAAGGATGACCTCCTGAACATGAATTTATTAGAAAAATTATAGTAATCTTAAGGATTCATTTCTACTTATTTTTTGATTTTTTAAGTCTAGAGCCTTGGGCAGTGTTGACATCTAAAAATCTGGCGCATATACTTTTAGGCACATAGATGTAAAGGGGAGAAATAATGACAAAAAGAATTTTTATAATTGTCACTTTGATCCTTTTCACTTTTTCTGCATGTGCCAGGTATAAGGTCCGTTCTGCGGCCGAGTCAGCGGCTTTGGCCAGAGATTTCAATTTGTGTTTAAGGCAGGGGTCCGAGTTCATGAATAAAGGGGATTATTTGAAGGCGATAGAAGAGTTCAACAAAGCCGTGGCAATAAAATCAGATTCCTCAAAAGCTTATAATCTTCTGGGAATGGCCTATTTTTTCCAGAAAAATTATAAATTGGCCGAGGAGAAATTCACGAAAGCTATGTCTTTGGATCCGTCCTACGCCCAGGCCTATAATAACCTGGGCAACACATATTTCATGAAACGACAGTTCGATAAAGCCAAAGAGGTGTTCAGAAAGGCTCTCTCTTTGTCTCCTGACCTTGTCTCTGCAAACTATAGTCTGGGAGCTCTTCTTATTTTCGAAGGACAGATTGAGGAAGGGACTCTTTATCTTTCCAAAGGAATTGCCCTTGATCCCGAATATTTGGAAAAGCACAAAACTTTTGTGGCAAGCATTTCTTCTCCTGTATCTGGCTCTGGAGAGATTTACTTCATCTATGCAAAAATTTTTGCTTCAACTGGAAACATAGAAAAGACAGTGGAGTACCTGATAAAGGCAAAAGAGGCTGGTTTTCGAGACTGGGACAGGGTTATGAAAGAAAAGGAATTCGAAAAGGTTAGAGAAGATCAGAGAATAAAAGAATTCCTTGGTTTTAAATAATCCCGCTGCTTTTTTGCCTTAGATTATTTTATTAAATTTTTTATCCAGAGAGAGATGTCGCAAATAAGCATTTTTTGATTTTTATTGCAATTCAGGAGTCTTGATTTTTTCTCCAGACTATCTCTGAGGCTAATGTCCAGGGGGTACGCACGCCAAAAAAGAAATTTCTCGGAAGCTTGGGGAGATAATTGCCGATAAGAAAAAACAAAAGCCCAATCCCAGCTCCGAAAATGTGTGTCTGGAGTTTTCCTTCTTTTGCAGAAAGTAAAATCAATAGGTATAAGAAAAGGAAGAAAAGAAGAATAAAATCTCGGAAAAGAAGGAAGATATGGTATCTTTTTTGAATCCTTTTCCAGAAAGGATCGATAAAAGGAATGAAAGTCAAGATGAGATAGAGGAGAACACTTTTTCTTTATCAAGTCTTTTTTGGGAAAAGTGGATTTGGATAAGAAATTAGTGTAATTTATATTATTAAATATTCATATCAATTCGATGGAATTGCCTTGGAGTAGAGTGAAATGGATGCTATCAGAGTCAAAGACCTGACCAAGCAGTTTAATGGTTTTATCGCGGTCGACCATATTTCTTTCACTGTGAAAACGGGTGAGCTCTTTGGCCTCCTTGGTCCAAATGGAGCCGGCAAAACAACAACCATTAACATGCTCTCCACTTTACTCAACCGCACATCAGGTTATGGAGAGGTTGCGGGTTTTGACATTTCGAAAAATCGAGATGAAGTAAGGAGGAGCATCGGCGTTGTTTTTCAAGAACCCGCCCTTGATTCCAAGCTGACAGGGAAAGAGAATCTGGAATTTCATGCCATGATGTATGGCCTGGACAGGGAAGAGAGAAGAAAAAGAATAAAAGAAGTCCTCGAGCTTGTAGAATTAACAGACAAGGCATCTTTTTTGGTGGAGAAATATTCAGGCGGGATGAAGAGAAGGCTGGAAATAGCACGAGGATTGATTCAGAAGCCCAAGGTTTTGTTTCTTGATGAGCCAACATTAGGCCTTGATGCCCAAACAAGGCGGCATATCTGGGATTACATCAAAAAATTGAATAGAGAAAGCGGAGTGACCATCATTTTGACTACTCACTACATGGAAGAAGCAGACTACCTCTGCCACAGAGTCGCCATCATCGACTATGGGAAGTTCGTTGCCCTGGACACTCCCGAAAAACTCAAGGATCTCCTCGGCGGCGATGTTGTCTCTATGGAAATTAAAGGAGATACGGATGGGCTGATGAATGAGCTCAAGGGATTAGGATGGATTAAGAGGATGACCAGACACAACGAAATGTTAAACTTGACCATGGAGAAGGGAGAAAGACGGATCCCTGAATTGATCAATTCTGCTCAAAAAAAGGGACTCACCGTGAGCTGTGTCCACTTGCGCAAACCAAGCCTCGAGGATGTTTTCTTGCACTTCACAGGGAGAACAATCCGAGAGCAGGAAGGTGGCCAGAATGATCTTCATAGAGAGATGGTCAGGAGGAGAATGCGCAGATGATGATTAACAGAACAGCTATTTATGTCTTGTGGCTTAGGGAAATGAAGAGGTTTTGGAGGGCGAAGTCTCGACTTGTAGGGGCGTTAGCCATGCCTCTTTTCTTTCTTGCTTTCTTGGGATTGGGGTTCAATAAGATGGTCATTCCAGGGATGTCCAGAGATGTGAACTATATCCGCTTTATAATCCCGGGGATCATCGGCATGAGTTTGCTTTTCTCGTCGACCTTTGCCGGATTGTCAGTTCTCTGGGATAGAGAATTTGGGTTTTTAAAGGAAATCATGGTCGCACCAGTCAGCCGTGTTTCCATTGTGCTCGGCAGAATTGCTGGAGGGACGACAACTGCCCTCATCCAGGGTATATTGATTATCGGCATTTCGCTCTTCATGGGATTTAGAATTCAAAGCCTCGGAATGCTTTTGCTATCCATAGTCTTCATGATTTTGATTGCCATGTGTTTCATCGGTATGGGTTTGATTTTTGCCTCAAAGATGAAAGACATGCAGGGGTTTTCCATTGTCATGAATTTTGTGATTTTCCCTCTTTTCTTTTTGTCTGGGGCACTCTATCCCCTGGAAAACTTTCCTTTGTGGATAAGATACATTTCCCGCATCGACCCTCTGACTTACGGGGTTGACGGTCTGAGAGCGGTGATGATTGGAGTTTCCTCCTTTTCTCTTTTTTCGAATTTTGTCATTTTGATCATTTTTTGTTTGGTGATGATTTTCTTGGGAGCCTATTTCTTTGAGAAGAGCGAAAGTTTATGAGGGGAAAAAAGTCTATTCTGTTTCTTTCGCTCGCTTCCTGGCTTCTCCTCGTTCTGGGCTGGGTGATGGCTTTCTATGCTTACCCACGTCTTCCTCAAGAGATGCCTCTCTGGCTCAATTTTTTTGGCCAGCAAGTGATCAAGATGAGGAAATCTCCACTTTTTTTTATTTATCCCTTAGCTCAAACTCTTTTCTTCTTTGCTTTTTGGTTCTTATCCCGGGTGGGATTTTCTAGAAATATTATTTCTGGGAAAAAGCAAATTTTTTCAAGCGGTAGTAAAGAGATCTTTTTTGAAGAATTGGAGAAAGAGTCTGTTTACTTGGCCCTTATTTTTTTTAATCTGATTTTTATTCACATCCAGAGAAGCATTATCCTTCTGGCTCATCAGGTTGAAAAGGGGGTCGACGAATTTTATTTTTATACGCTTTTCGGCATCCTTTTGATTCTTATTCCTTATTCCCGCCTGCGAAAAAAATTCCTCATAAAGGGATATAAATCTACCCAATAGCCCGCTAGCCTGTTCTTTTTTCCAAAGATCAAGTGATAAAAATTCTATTTTTAGGAGATAGAGCGATTCTGGATTTTCTTTCTTAAGATAGCCTTGATGACTTCCATCGAGAAAAAGACAAAAATACTGTAGGCAATGATTAACCCGAGAACAGAAGCTGATGGTCTTTCTATTCCTAAAGAATTGCGCAAAGATGGAATCTGGATTAAAGCAGCAGTCAATAAGAATTGCGAGACAATGGATAGGATAAGCCATTTGTGAGGGGGTGTTTTAAAGATGCTGAACTTCAATGACCTGAAGTTCAAGGCGATGACAAGCTCGATGATGATGAAGAGGAAGAATATTTCTGTTCTTGCGCTAACGATATCGGTGAGTTGGTGGAAGAAGAGAAAATAGAAGAAGGGAGTTTCAATCAGCAAGGCCATTAAGATAAAGGCCTTCACTTCCCAAGTAAAGACACTCTCTTTCGGATTTCTCGGCGGCCTCTGCATGATGTCTGGGTCAGGAGGCGCAACTCCGAGGGCAAGGGCGGGAAGACCATCTGTGACAAGGTTGATGTACAGGATGGCTGCTGGAAGGAGAGGGAGATACTTGGGACCCAAGATGAGCACTATTCCTCCAATCACTGCCACTTCTGTGATGTTACACCTGAGGAGATAGGTCAGGTATTTCTTGATATTGTCATAAATCCATCTTCCACGCTCAATAGCCTTCAGGATCGTGGCAAAGTTGTCATCGCTGAGGACAATATCCGAGGCATCTTTTGTCACCTCTGTTCCTGTGATGCCCATGGCGATGCCGATGTCAGCGTGTTTGAGGGCGGGTGCGTCATTGACACCATCGCCAGTCATGGCCACGACTTCCCCTTTCTTTTTCCAGGCCTTGACGATTTTCAGCTTATCTATCGGAGATACCCGCGCATAGACAGTGACTTTATCCACGATCTTTTCAAATTCCTCATCAGTCATTCTTTCTAGCTTTTCTCCAGTCAGCACCAGGTCGCCTTTTTCATAAATCCCGATTTCTTTGGCTATGGAAACGGCCGTGATTTCATGATCTCCTGTTATCATGATGCTCTTGATTTTCATATTTTTGCAAGCTTTAACAGCCTCAATCGCTTCCTCTCTGGGTGGGTCCATCATCCCCATCAGTCCGAGGAAGACCATCTCCTTCTCAACCTCTTCTTCCGAGATTTCGATTCCCTCTGGAAGTTCTCTATAAGCAATTCCAAGAACTCGCAACGCATCCTGAGCCATTTCCTCATTGATTTTTAGAATCTGATTCTTTTCTTCCTCCATCAGATTCCATCTTCCGCGATCCTCTAAGATATGAGAACATCTTTTTATAACAACTTCAGGAGCGCCTTTCATGAAGGCAAGGATTTTGCCATCTTTCCCTTGATGAACGGTGGTCATCCTTTTTCTTTCAGAACTGAAAGGTATTTCTCCGATCCTCGGATTTTCAAGGTTCGCTCCAGTCTGATTGAAAGCTGCTTTTGCCGCAGCAACGATCAGGGCACCTTCTGTTGTATCTCCCTTGATTGACCATTTACCCTCGGCTTCTTCTAAAGCGGCATCATTGCAGAGAATTCCTCCTTCAAGAAGCATTCGGAAGGAGTTACTCTTTTTAAGATTTTCTATCTCAGTGCCTTTAAATGTCCCTACTGGCTCATAGCCGACACCTGTCACCTCTATCACTGCTCCTCCTGCAAATAGGCGCCTGACTGTCATCTCACCTTTAGTCAGAGTGCCTGTCTTATCTGAACATATGACTGTGGTGCAGCCCAGGGTCTCTACTGCAGGCATTTTTCTAACTAGAGCATTTCTCTTGGCCATCTGGTGCATGCCTATGGCAAGGGCGCCAGTGACAATGGCTGCTAATGCCTCAGGGACTGCTGCAACCGCGAGCGCTACAGCAAACATCACTGCTGTTATTATGAATTCTAGACTTACAGTCCCAGCAAGAGCTTCCTTTATGGTGCTTATTCCGGCGACAAGGAAACATATGGCGAGGCATATTATGCCCAGCCATTTGCCGATTTCTTCAGTCCTCTTTTCTAAAGGAGTCTTTTTTGGCTCTACTGCAGCAACCTCTTCAGCGATCTTGCCGAATTCTGTAGCCATCCCAGTTGCTGTCACAACCGCCTTAGCCCTGCCATAGGTTACTATTGTGCCTGCGAAGACCATATTTTTCCTGTCGGCGAAAGCCACATCTTCTTCGAGTGTATTTGTGTCTTTCGTGACCGGAATAGATTCTCCTGTAAGGGGAGCCTCATCGCATTTGAGTGATGGGACTTTGATCAACCTCGCATCTGCAGGAATCTTATCTCCTGCCTCAAGGAGCACTATATCGCCAGGGACAAGCTCTTTGGAAGGGACTTCTTCCTCTTTGCCATCCCTCAAGACTGTTATGGTCGGAGAAAGCATCTTCTTTAGTGCTTCAAGTGCTCTTTCGGCGCGATACTCCTGGACGAATCCAAGAACAGCACAGAAGATGACGATGACCAATATGAGGAGAGCGTCCATCATTTCGCCGACCAACGCTGAAAGGAAAGTGGCAATGAGAAGAATGATGATCAGGATATTTTTGAACTGATTAAGAAAGAGGATGAAAGGTGAGACTTTTTCCTCTTTTATAAGTTCATTATAACCGTATTTTTCGAGGCGATTTCGAGCCTCTTGCTCTCCAAGACCGGCTTCGGCATCGCTATTCAGCTCCTTTAAAACCTGAGATGCCTCCAGGGAGTGCCAGAGAGATTTTTTCGTAGGGCTTTTTTTTAGATTCTGTCTCTGATCTTTCATTGGGAGGTGAGGCATTATACCAAAAAGTTCTCCAATTTAAAAACAATAGTTAAGTCCCAAATTTGCCGATAGGAAAATGTCGTTGCGAGTGAAAAGAAACAATCCCATTTTATTAAGGCTGAGATTGCCACGCACCTTTTGGGTGCTCGCAGCCAAATCATTCTCTTCCAAAGTCTATCGGCAATTCTGGGTCTTTGTTCTTCCTTGACTCTTTTTTTTTATTGTGATAGGAGGCAAAATAAGATTGTTTGATCAAGGAGAAAATTGATGAAAACTAAAAAAGTAAACACTCTTTCCCAAATCCTATTCCCTTCAATCCAGTTTTACAAAAGACTTCATCTCATTGAACTTGTGAAACTTATGTCAATCATATTTCTATTTGTGTCTCTTACAGTTCTGACTTTGCCGATGAAAAAAATTTTCAATCAGCATTTGATCGTCTTGATCAATTCATTCATCAAAAAATGACTGAGGAGAACATCCCGGGTATGGCAGTGGCAATTACGGACAGGGAGAAACTCCTCCGAGTATCAACTTACGGTTATGCGGATATCGCTGCGAAAATTCCTGTGACGCCGGATACTATATTTGAACTAGGTTCCATTGGTAAGTCTTTTACAAGTATCGCGATCCTGCAGCTGTATGAAGCGGGACGGTTAGATCTTCATGCCCCTGTAACACGCTACCTCCCATGGTTTCAAGTGCAATCTGAATATGATCCTATCACTGTTCATCATTTGTTGAACCACACTTCTGGTATCACCAACGGTACAGATCTTGCACCTCACGGAGCCTATGAAGTCTGGGCTCTTCGGGAGCAAAAAACAGCGTACCAACCCGGCAAGCGATACTACTACTCTAATGTTGGCTACAAGGCATTAGGACTTCTCCTTGAGGAAATGTTGCACCAGCCGTTGGGAGAGATTCTCAAGGCTGGTATTCTCGATCCCCTGGATATGAACAAATCCTATGCCTCAATTACTCTAGAAATGCGAAAACTTATGGCCATGGGTTATCGGTCGTTCTATGATGACCGTCCAGGGAGTTCAAGTCATCCTTTAATCCTTGCGCCATGGCATGAATATGGTGCAGGCGATGGGTGCATCGCCGCGACAGCTGCGGACGCGGCTTCCTACTTGCGCATGATAATGAATCGCGGACGCGGTCCACATGGGCGGATTCTATCCGAGGAAACCTTCAACCTGATGACAACGCCCATGGTTCCCAGGGGTGACGCAAGGGAAGGATCATACTACGGGTATGGCCTTATGATTCAAAAGATCGATGGTTACACTCATATTTTCCACAGTGGCAGTAGTCCTGGGTATAATGCGATGATATTTGCTGATGTGGATAACGGATTCGGTATAGTTGTGCTAGTCAACAGTTCTGCGGATAGGATGGATGTATCCCAATTTGCGCTTAAGCTCTTACGGGCCACATCGTTTGGTGAGAACCTACCTGAAGTGCGTGCTCCTAAAGATTCCACTAAGGTTGAAAATGCTGCTGATTATGTGGGCACCTACAAGGCGAGTGACAAGTCGTTCACTCTGGTCAAGGAAGGCAACCAGTTGATCCTCCAGCAGGGTGACAAGCGTATCGTCCTTGAGCCACGTGGCAAAGACCGTTTTTACGTAAATCATCCTGACTATGCGCTCTTCCTCCTAGAATTTAACCGCGAAGAGAATAAGGTCGTTGAAGCTTTTCATGGCCCTGAATGGTACGTCAATGGTTTATATAAAGGTCCATCAAAATTCGAAACCCCCAAAGAATGGGAAGCCTATATTGGTCATTACCGGTCGCATAATCCCTGGTCCTCGAATTTTCGAGTGATCCTGCGCAAAGGCGTTCTCAATCTTGTTCATCCGGCTGGTCAGGTAGTACCACTCACCCCCTTGGGGAAAGGTGTTTTCCGGATAGGAAAAGAAGGGGACTTTCCGGAAATTATAAAGTTTGATGCTGTAGCCAGTGGTCGAGCACTCAGGGCGACTTTAAAAGGTTGCGACTATCCCCGTGCATTCACACTATAGACTCTTAGATTTTAACAATTAACTTCTGGGTTGATTTTTTAAAGTCAAAGCATTTTTATTTTCTATAGAACTAAAATATTTTCAATAAGTTAGAAAATATTTTCTTCGTTCTGCATCCAGAATTCACTCAAAAATAGCCTTTATTATTGAAAAGCCTCTTTAGATTTTTCACAGATAATCTGTCATACAATAGAGACCGGTTTGGAGGTGCATCACATCATTGTGTTACCTATCCCTAAAGATTACATCATCTTATTTTTCTTGATTTTTTTGCTTGAGCAACCCGTATCGGATGTAAGCCATATAAAGCCTATAAACCCCAAAGGACACGAAAGCAATGCCTACCAACAATCCGGTGAGAGTTCTGATAGTTGTGAGGGTTCGAAATAAGATAATCAGGCCCAAGGGTATCATTAATACGCCAAAAACTATATGAACGACATCCCCCGCGGTCAATTTCTCGGGAGGCATGATTGGCCTTCTGGGCCGTCTTACCATTTTATTTATTCTTCCCAACGCGATTTCAGACCGCGCTCTTTATCGCGACGGATCAAAGCCTGTTTATATTCCTCAAGCGATTCATATTCTTCTGCACTCTTGAGTACATCAACTTGTTCCTGCTCCCAATCATGAGGGGTGTTTTGTAATATGGGCAGTTTGTTACGGCGACGGAAAATAATGTAATAGGCTATGCATACAAGAATCCATAAGGGCCCCACAATCCTGCCGATCTTATGGGTAATCACAACTGTGCAAAAAATGCTGGCTACGCCAATAAACCCGATAAAACCAAGAATAGGAACAAGAATAACAATATTATCCCTACGTCGCCGCCATTTGATATTCAGCGGAACTTTATAGGGCCGTGGAGAGTATGGGTCTAGAAATCGTAAACGGATCAGCGAAATAAAGACCAGCATATAGCCAAAAGTCGCACCAAAGGCATAAAGGTTGGCCAAGGTGTCTAATACGCGAGGCGTCAAAAAGGCAATGATGGTAAGGACAATTCCGACCCAACCGAAGCCGATGATGGCATTACTAGGAGTATGATATCTGGAGTGAACATGGCTGAACCATTTACTCACTAATTTGAAGTGGCTCATCGAATAGATGAGCCGCGAGTCGCCCATGATGCCCGTATTAGAAGAGATGAAGAGAATGGTCGTACCCAGGAAGGCGGCAAAAGGCCCGGCGATTATCCCCAAATATGGGATATGAGAGGCCAGGTAAGCAATAGGGTCGGATTCATGAGCACGAAATTCTTGCCACGGTAGGATTCCTAAAGCGACTGTAGAAAAACTGACCGCTAAAATAAAAACTGTAAAAATTAAAGCGATAGATGTCCTGGGGATAACCGTTGCCGGCCTCCGTGTTTCCTGGGCGGCCTGCGAAATGCTCTCCAATCCGACAAAGGAGATGATGGCGAGAGAGAATCCATACATAAACTGTTTTGTACTCGGAAATTGATGTTTCCATTGGTTAGCCAGCAATTCCGGACGCCAGGCTAAAACGAAACCAAAGCTAACAATCGACATCTCCATGATCAAATCTATCAAGCCAATTATTTCATTAACTCGAGAGGATTGACGAATCCCTCTTACATTAAGCCAGCGTAAAAATATGATCATGGCCATGGTTTCTAAGAGCCAGAGGAGATTGACATTATGAAAAGGTCCTATGTTCACATTGAATTTTGCCAGGGTAATTCCAAAATAAGGGAGGAAAAAGTTAAAGTAACCGGTTGATGCAGTGGCAAACAAAGCAATATCAATTGTATAATCAAGCAGTAAAGCCGCCCCGGCAAGGAACCCGGAAAAATCGCCCAAACCCCGTAGCGAATAATAATGGCCGCCGCCCGCTACAGGGTAGGAAGAAGCCAATTCCGTAAAGGCTAAACCAATCATAATATAAACCAACCCGGCTAAGGCAAAGGCCAGTGGCGCAGCTCCTTGGGCGGCACCGATGACCAAGCCCAAGGCCACATAAATATCGGCGCCGACGTCAGCATAGCCCCACATGAAAGAACCCCAGACTGTTACATCTCGTCTGAGTTCACTCTCGGATTCAGGTTTGGATTTAGTATTCATCTATAAAAAAAGGAAGTCTTTTTCTTCTCGATTCTAAAAATTTTCCTTAAGCGAGTCTAAAATTCTTGCTTGATTATAGTCAATTTCTTAGGAATGTCAATTACAATAATATTCCCAAAATCACATAGGATTTTTTCGTTGTTACCACGTTGTTACCATGCTTTTGACTTCAAAACTTGCCTGTGTTATAAGTTTCTGACACAATGCTCAGAAAAAAATAGAAAACATGTGTAAATGATCGATCAACAATTCTCTGGAATTTTATCTGCTAGTTTTTGTACAATTATATTCATTTGAGAGGATGATCTTTTTAATTTTTCTAAAATTGTTAAAAAAATAATGGGAGTAAAGCCGTGACTGCTGCACCCCAGGTGTCCCTTTTAGGCGTCCTGCTCGCCCTCATTTTTTGCGGCTCCATGTCTATTGTTCTCTGGTGGATGCTTCATCCGCCACCTCATGTTCCTCTTTCAGTGGCCAAGGCAAAGATTGCCATATCCGCTTTAAAGAAGATCATCGTTCCCACAACGGGTACAACCTATTCTGAAAATGCTATAGAACTTGCCTGCCGCCTTGGGCTCTTGCAGAAGGCCGAGATTATTGTTGCCTATGTCATCGAGGTTCCCTTCACTTTGCCCCTCAATGCCGTGATGGACAGAGCAGAGGCTATTGCCAAAGAAGTAATAGGCCGAGCTGTTTCCATTGTCCAGTATCACAATCTGCCTTTTAAACCGAGGATTGAAAGAGCCCGAAAGGTTGGCGATGGAATTGTGCGCTTGGCTAAAGAAGAGGATGCTGATTTGATTGTTATCGGCATTCGCCCTGTTATCGGTGTACCAGAAAAAATTATGGGGCGGACTTCAGAAACTGTTCTGCGTCGAGCCCCTTGTGAGGTCATCATTGACCGCAGACCAGAATAAGGTTTTTAGGGAGGATTCATGAAGGCTATAGTCTTGGGTTGTGGAAGGGTTGGCTCAATGCTGGCAACGCTTCTGGAAGAAAACAAATGGGAAGTGACAGTGGTTGATTCTGACCCAAATACTTTTGTAAATCTGGCTGACAATTTCTCTGGTTCGCAAGTGAGTGGCCGTATCAGCGATGAGGAAGTGCTGAAGAACGCTGGCATGGATTCTGCTGATCTTGTCGTCGTCCTCACTTCAGATGATATTTCCAACCTCATGGCTGGCCAGATTGCCCGCCAGAAATTTGGCAGAGAAAAGGTTTTGGTCAGGGTGCGCGATCCGATAAAGGCTGGGGCCTATCGGGATTTTGGGCTTCAGACTGTCTGTTCGACCAATATAGAATTAGAGATGATTCTGAAAGAAATTGGAATAACAACCAAAAAATCAAAAGGGGGTTAAATGTTTGTAATAATTGTTGGTGCTGGCAAAATTGGCTACAATCTCACTAAGGTTTTACTCGCTGAAGGTCACGAGATCATTTTAATTGAAAGAGACCGGACGAAATACAATCTTTTGTCCAAGGAATTGGGCGAGGCGATATACCTCGGCAACGGCTGCGAAGTCAGTACACTGAAAAATGTGGGGGCCAGTCGGGCGGATATGCTTATCGCTGTCACTGGTTTAGATCAAGAGAATCTTGTAACTTGCCAATTGGCAAAAGTCCTCTTTATGGTTCCTAAGACACTGGCCGTGGTTAATGACCCTAAAAACGAAGATTTGTTCAAAAGCCTGGGGGTTGACCTTATAGTCAACACGACTAACCTGATCAGTGCCCTCATCGGACATAAACTGAATGTCCATATTTTGCTACCGCTACTCACTTTTAAAAATCTTGAAATTGTTCAGGCTGAGATAACTGATTCTTCCCCAGCAGTCAATCGGCAGGTCAAGGATTTAGGGCTTCCGTCTGATTCCCTCCTTATCGCAGCAATAAGGGAGGGAGATGCAGTCTTGCTCAGAGGGGATTCAGTGATCATGCCCAATGATACAATTCTTGCCCTTACCACTCGAGAGAAAGAAAACGAGTTAAGAAAGATTTTATAAGATGAAAGTTACAAAATATCTTAAGCCATCCCAAATAAATCTTGAATTGAAAGCCCAGGATAAGCAGGCAGTGATTGAATCATTGGTCAATATCCTTGTCGAGAAAGGTGACATTCCTAAAGAGCAGGTTGAAGAGGTCATAAAAGCTCTTTTGGAGAGGGAGGCGCTCACCAGCACGGGTCTTGGCTACGGTGTTGCCTTTCCTCACGTGAAAACGAATGTAGTCAGAGAGATCTCGGTTGCTTTTGGCCGGAGTTTGAAGGGCATTGATTTTGATGCCCTTGATGGAAATCTCGTCCATTTCTTCTTTCTTATCCTCGCACCCATCAAAAAGACTGAAGAATACTTAAAGATCCTCTCTTCCATATCAGCCCTGATGAAAGATGAAAAAATTCGCTCGAGCCTCTCTGGGGCTCAATCAGTGGATGAGATATTCAAGATACTCGATCAGACTTTATAAAAAGAATTAAAGATTTTTTATTCCAGTTCTTTACCTCTTGTTTCTGGAATCCAGATCCAGATAAAGGCTGCCATTAAAAAGGCTATGGAAATCAAGAGGAAAGCAACGCCAAATCCTTTCCTTTGAGCCAGAGAACCTACGACAAAAGGAGCAACTGCGCTCGCGATGCGGCCAATGTTGTAGGTAAAACCTTGAGCTGTTGCCCGGAAAGAGGTGGGATAGAGCTCTGCAGAGAGAGCACCAAATCCGGAGAAATGGCCACTTCCGAAAAAAGCTACTAAAGGACCCAAGAAGAAGAGGACAAGGGGCTCTTTTGTTGATGAATAAACAAAAACGAAAAAAGAAGCTGCAAGCAGATAAGCGACATATGTTCGCTTTCTTCCCAGTGCATCACTAATAAACCCAAACGAGATATAACCGAACCACATGCCGACCTGCATGAAAATCACAAATCCAGACATGAGACGCGGGCTGAGTCCCACTCCGCCCTGCTTGGAAGTCAAGGAAAGGTAAGCAGGAATCCATAGGTTTAATCCCCACCAGGCAAACAGGCCTAAAGCATTCATCAAGGATATAGAGAGAGTAATTCTTAATGTGCCTTTCTGAAAGAGCGCTCCGATCCTGGCTTTCTTTTTCTGAGAAAAATTCCTTTGTTTTTTCCATATTTCAGGTTCTTCGACCCTACGTCTGACCCAGAAAGTGAAAAAAGCTGGCAGTACTCCTATAAAAAAAACAGCCCGCCAACCCCAGAGGGGGAGAACGAGTGCTGCAACCGCAGCTGCAGCGGCATATCCTACTGCCCAGAAACTCTGCATGAATCCAAATGCTTTTCCTCGATGTTCAGAGGGCCATGTTTCAGAAACAAGGGCAGCTCCGCTTGTCCATTCACCTCCCATCCCAAGGCCGAGGAGAACCCTGAAGAGGGCAAGTTGTAAGATTGTCTTGGAAAAACCACAGGCTGCTGTAAACAAGGAGTAAGTCAGGATGCTGGCCATAAGTGCCCGCACGCGGCCGAAGCGGTCTGCAATAACTCCAAATGCCATTCCTCCAGCAGCAGAGGCAATGAGCGTTAAGGAACCTAGCAAGCCAGCAGTACTTTTGCTTATCCCAAGGTCAGCCATCAAAAAAGCAATGACAAGGGCATAGAGCATGACATCAAAAGAATCGAGCATCCAGCCCAGTGAAGCCGCAATTAGCGAACGCCGGGAAACAGAAGAAGATTCCCGCCACCAGTTGAACAGTTTCGAGAAGTTCATCTAAGAATTGCCTCTATGCAAGCCCTTAAGATCAATTCATTTAGCAGGTTTTTCCCCTTTTCGTTTTTTGCTTGATTTTCTTTGCCTGTTCGATCTATAGCTTATATCAAAGGGAAAAATTGATGTCAAATTTGACTTTTGAAGCTCTTCCCTTGAGGATATCAATTATTATAGAATAGTGCCTCTTTAAGTTGACTTATATTTAAAACAATTTAAGGAGAGACGCATGCTTGTCATGATTCTATTAATCGCTTTGGCTTTATTTGTGTCGGCCTATTTTTTATATGGCAGATTTTTAGAAAAGCGCTATGACATCGATGATAGCCGCCCCACTCCAAGCCATTCGGATTATGATGGCGTCGATCGCGTTCCCGCACACAAAGCAGTCTTGTTAGGCCATCATTTTTCTTCCATTGCTGGAGCAGGTCCAATTGTCGGACCTATTATTGCGACAATTGCTTTCGGATGGCTTCCGGCATTATTGTGGGTGATTCTAGGTGCGATTTTCATTGGTGGGGTACACGACTTCTCTGCTTTGGTTGCTTCTGTCCGGCACAAGGCTCGTTCCATTGCTGAAATCGCCAAAGAATACATGTCGCCTCTGGCTTATAAGCTTTTTCTTGTTTTTATCTGGCTGACACTGGTTTATGTATTAACAGTGTTTACTGATTTAACCTCTGCCACATTTGTCCAGGATGGCGGTGTTGCTACTTCTTCGATTTTATTTATAGGTTTGGCTGTGGGTTTTGGCCTTTTTGTCTATCGATTAAAAGTGCCCGTTTTTTGGTCTTCATTTATTTTTGTGCCGCTTGTTTTTTTTGCTGTCTGGGTTGGGCAAAAAATTCCCCTTTTGGCCAATTTCATTCCTACGATCATTAGCAATGACGCAGGTAAGACATGGGATCTTGTTTTAATCATTTACTGTTTTCTTGCTTCCACCACACCTGTCTGGATTCTGTTACAGCCCAGAGATTACCTTTCCTCCTACCTTCTTTACGCTTCTGTTTTGGGCGGTTTTCTGGGCATTCTCCTTGGGGGATATGTTATGGAATATCCTGCCTTTAATGCCTGGATTGCACCCCAAATGGGTCCGCTGTTTCCCATTTTATTCATTACTATAGCATGCGGGGCTTGTTCTGGCTTTCATGCTCTTGTTGCTTCCGGTACATCTTCGAAACAACTGAACAAAGAATCTGATGTCCGTACTATCAGCTACGGCGCCATGTTGATTGAAGGGCTTGTGGCAGTCATAGCCATATCCACAGTGGCTATGCTGGTCAAGGGAGATCCCATAACTGCGAAGCCGCCTTTGGTTGTTTATGGGACAGGCATGGGTAAATTTTTATCTGTTTTTGGCATTCCCCAGAAGCTAGGATTTTCTTTTGGCTTGATGGCATTATCCACCTTCATCCTTACCTCGCTAGATACTGCTACACGATTAGGACGGTATATTTTCGAAGAATTTTTTAACCTAAAAGGTGCCAAAATGCGTTATTTCTCCACTTTCGCTACCCTGGTATTGCCCACAATATTTGTGTTAATCACCCTTAAAGATTCAGACGGCAATCCGATTCCAGCTTGGAGAGCAATCTGGCCTGTTTTTGGAGCCACAAACCAGCTCTTGGCTGGACTAGCATTGCTGGTGGTTTCTGTCTGGCTAAAAAAGATTGGCAAGAAGCTGGAGTTTATCCTCATCCCTATGGTTTTCATGAATGTGATGACAATCTGGGCTTTAGTCGTACTGTTAGGGCAATATGGTCTTTCAGCAGTTGGGGTTATCGCCGGCGTCCTCTTACTTCTAGCCCTGCTTTTGATTTTTGAAGCCTATAAAACGGTCAAAAAAGTGATATTTGCTTAACTGTTTGCAATTCTTCCAGCTTTGTTTTTGAAATTTTGGTCAAGAAAAAAATTATCATTCCTCTTTAAAACAAGGAATCTTGTCATAACCTCGAGTGAAAACATTCTTCTGCTTGCAATTGGCTTTCTTACAGCTTTTATCATTGCTTACTTAGCAGTCAAATGGTTCATCTCCTATCTTCAAAAACACAGCCTTCATTTATTTGGAGCCTACCGTTTGGTAGCGGGTCTGGTGATTTTGGTTTTGAGCTTAGTAGTTTAGTTTCCTCTTCCTGTTCCAATACAGATAGGCTGGAATTCCCAGAAGAATAATAATTAAGCCTACAAGGGCATTCCAAAACTGGTTAATCAGTGAGTTGACTGAGATGAAAAGGGCTGCGAGGATAAAAATGATGGAAGTGACCGGAAATCCCCAGGTTTTGTAAGGCCGGGGGATGTCAGGTCTCTTCTTTCTGAGGATAATGACTGCAGCGACAGTGAGTCCAAAGAAGATCCATTGGGCGAAGATGACATAGGTGAAGAGCTGCTCAAAGGTGCCGGAAAGACTGAGGATGGCACTCCATGTCCCTATGGCGATTATGGAAAAATGGGGAGTGAGAAATTTGGGATGGATTTTCTCAATCTTCTTAAAAAACAATCCATCTTTTGCCATGGCAAAATAGACTCTCGGGCTGCATAGGATATTCTGATTGGCAGCTCCAGTTATGGAGAAGAGGATGATCAAGGCAATGATGGACGCTCCGATTGGCCCTATGGCAAAGTTCATGGCATCAGCAGCGATTCGGCTGGATTTGGCAATTTCAGTTGAGGGAAGAGCATAGAGATAAGCCAAATTGGTGATGAGATAAATGGAGATGATGATAAGCGTGCCCACAAAGAGGCCAGTTGGAAGATTTTTTTCAGGTTTTTTTATCTCGCCGGCGCTGAATGTAGAGCCTTCCCATCCCTTGTAGGCCCAGAGGATTGCTACCAGAGCCACGCCGAATCTTCCGAGTAAATTCAATGAAAAGGATTGAGGACGAGGGGAGAAGAAGTGAGATGTGCTTCCTTTTGCAAAGGCAAAGACTATAGCACAGATACTCACCAGGCCTCCAAATTTAATGAGAGTGAGGAGGTTTTGTAGTGTTGCTCCCCATCTCACTCCTATGGAATTGACTGCTACAAGAAGAGCTATGAGACCAACAGATATTGCCTTTGAGAGCAGGGGGGAGAGCCGAAAAAAATGAGGGAGGTATCTTGTAGAAAATGCGACTGCTAGCGTTGCCACAGCTCCTGAATCGATAACCAGGAAGAGAGTCCAGCCAAAAAGAAACCCGACGAGAGGTCCGTAAGCCTCTCTCAGGAAAACATACATTCCTCCAGCTTGAGGATAGGCTGCTCCAAGTTCAGAGAAGGAGAGTGCGCCAAAAAAACAGAGCACTCCGCCAACAATCCAGACCGCTATGATGAGAATTGGAGACTCGACACCAGCTGCAACTGAAGCGGGGACGATAAAAATTCCAGAGCCTATAACTCCTCCCACAATAATCCCGATAACGTCCCAGAAGCCAAGCACCCTGGGAAGAGACAATTCCTCTTTTTCCATTTTGGCTAATATATATTAAAGGAAATGGGTGATCAACTGGAATGTTTATTTTGATGCTGGAGCTTGCTGTGTTTCACACTGTAAGCAAAATAGGCGCGCATTTCTTTTTAAAAGATTAGAATTATATGAAACTTTTCAAACATTTCAAAGGAGTATTTTTGACACAAAATTTATCCTGTGCTATAAGGCATATCACAAAAGAGAAATTATTAAAATTATTGAAAGGCACAATTCTGAGCAAGAGGAGATCGCAATGAAAAGAAGATCTTTCAAAAATATTTTACTCATTTTAAGCCTTTTTATTTTTCTTCTGATTTCTTTTTCCTCGCTCCGCGGTGAAGAAGAGAATCGCTTGGATCAGATGATAAGTCGCATTCTAAAACAGGATGCCCTTGAAGGAGAAAAAGCTGAGTATTTTAAAAAGTTGACTCCGCTTTTTTTTGATTATTTAAAGACGCGTGCCTCAGAAGAAAAAATAGAACCTCTTTACGGCGCTCAATCCACAAGAGAGCTTGGCCGGTTTATAGAGATGCATTTGGGGAAAAATGTCATTGAATTTGGAGAAGGAATGTTTGCCTACTTCGAAGAAGAAGCTGCAAAAGATGAAGACATAAAAAAAGATGAAGACATAAAAGAGGAATGGTCACGCCTCTCTTCTGAACATTTTATCTTTTTGACCCATCCAGGAAGCGCGGCCGAAGCTGAAATAGAATTCATCAAGAAAAGTGCAGAAGGTGCATTTTCATCTATCGCTTCCTCGCTGGATATTGAAAAGGAACTCAAAAGATGCCTTGAAATCTTGCAAATAGAATTTCCTGAGAAAAAGGAGGTTGGACAACCTCTTCCGGCTCATCGCAAAATCGTTGTTTACCTGCACCAGGTTCGAAATGAAGAGTCTTCCAAGGCAATCAAAAAGAATTCCATGGGCAGCATGAATTTTGGAGCAACCATTTTGGAGGCAGGCGAGGAAAAGGGGCAGGGCAGGTTAACGGCAAAAATTGATGTCCTTTACTTCAATGCTTTTTCTCTTTTAGTTCTCCACCATGAGATTGCCCATGCTGTTTTATTTTTAGGAAGTTTCAATCCTGAGGCATTGATGGAGAAGCCACTCAGAGGAGAATCGGATCTGAGAAAAGCTTTTTTTGCTGGTTATCGTCCGATTCCTCCTTTTCTTCATGAGGGAATAGGCGACTATATTATTTATTACCATGGGCTTTACAATTTGTGGCCTCTTTTGCCTGAGCATGAGAGTCTAGTTCAAAGGTTTCTCGCTCAGCCAAATTATATCCCTTTAGAAAAGCTGATAAAAGAGGATCGGGCTTTTAGTCTGCAACATCACAAAGAATATTCTCTTGAGGCAGCTTCTTTCCTTAACTACCTCATTCAAACTTATGGCAAATTGAATTTGAAAAAATGGTTTTTGTCAGCGGAAAAGAATATCGCGCTTGCTTTTGAAGAAATTTATGGCATATCAGTTAAAGAAATGGAAAAGAAATGGCAGGAAAAGTTAAATTTTTGACATCAAAATTTTCCTGTGCTATAAGCTTTTTTAGCCAAAAGTGGAGAGATCGGTAAGGAGATCACCATGGAAGGCAACAAAAGAACGCATTTTCTGGACTTAAAAATTCCCATTGGAGGGCTCCTGGGCTTCTATGGCCTGCTCCTTGTTTTTTACGGGTTGTTTACAGGGAAAGAAGTTTATCAAAGATCCCTCGGAATTAACATCAATTTGATTTGGGGAATCGTGATGCTGATTGTTGGGGGGGAATTTCTTTTATCTTATTTTATAAAAGCTGGTCGATTGAAGTAATAAAAGATACGAGAGCTTGAAGTCTGTTAGGAGGTAAGATAGATGAACCAAGGCTTAACATTTTGGGGCTGGTTTTCTCTTCTCATTGGCTGGGGTTTTATTCTAGGCCTTACAATTTATTGCTTTTCAAGAGTTCTCTTTGGCAAAAAAAAGAAAGGAATCATTTCTGAGCAGGTTGGAGGCCGAGAGCAATGGGCAAGCCGGATTGGTTTGATTTTAGCAATGGCTGGCAACGCTATCGGGCTTGGCAATTTCCTTCGTTTCCCCGTGAAAGCGGCAGCCAACGGCGGTGGTGCTTTCTTGATCCCTTATTTCTGTGCACTCATTTTTCTGGGTATTCCCCTGATGTGGGTGGAATGGACTATCGGCCGTTTTGGTGGCGTTCATGGCCATGGGACAACTCCTGGAATGTTTGCCTTGCTCTGGAAAAATCCTGTATCCAAGTATCTTGGAGCTTTAGGGATTTCCATCCCGTTTGCAATAGTGGTTTATTATAATTTTATTGAATCCTGGTGCCTAGGTTTTGCCTGGTTTTCAGCTACTGGAAAATATTTTGGAAACACAAGCCGTGAGGTGATGGGAAAATTTTTAAGAGGTTTCCAGGGGGCGGAATCAAATGAATTTTTCAGTTCTTTGGTCCCTGTGCTGATTTTCCTGGGCATTACCCTGTCATTGAACTTTTATTTTCTTTACAAGGGGATATCAAAGGGCATTGAAGTTTTGGCAAAGATAGGGATGCCGCTTTTATTTATCTTTGGAATAGCCCTAGTTATTCGAGTTTTGACCGTCGGGACACCCGATGCTTCTCATCCTGATTGGAATATCGCTAATGGTATGGGGTATTTCTGGAACCCTGACTTTAGCCGTCTCGGCCAGGCATCAGTCTGGCTTGTGGCAGCCGGACAGATCTTTTTCACCTTGAGTTTAGGTCAGGGGATTATAAACACCTATGCTTCCTATGTCAGAGAACATGATGATATTACCCTTAATGGCTTGAGCACATCCTCGACAAATGAATTTGCTGAAGTGATTCTGGGAGGGACAATCGCCATTCCTGTTGCTGTTGCCTTTTTTGGGATAGCTGAAACTCAGGTTATTGCCAGAGAAGGTGCTTTCAACCTGGGATTTCAGGCTCTGCCCGTTATTTTCCAAAAAATTCCTTTTGGCCAGCTTTTTGGAGGAATGTGGTTTTTATTGTTATTCATTGCTGGGATTACATCGTCAGTGGCCATGACTCAGCCTTCCATCGCTTTTTTAGTGGATGAGTTCAAATGGAAACGTTCGAAAGCAGTTATCACTGTTTTTAGTGTCTTGACGATTTCGACACTCCTCGTCGTCATTTTCTTTAGATTTGGATTTTTGGATGAACTCGATTTCTGGGCTGGAACTTTTGGCTTGGTATTTTTTGCTGTGATTGAAGTTATCCTTTTTTCCTGGGTTTACTCGATTGATAAAGGCTGGGTGGAAATGCACAAAGGAGCTGACCTTAGAGTCCCCCGGATCTTTAAGTTCGTCATCAAATACATAACTCCTCTTTTCATGCTGGCTATTCTGGTAGTCTGGACATATCAAGATGCTATCGGCAAGTTTGCTATGAAAGGAGAAGAAGCTGTACGACATCCTTATCTCTGGGGAGCGCGGATTCTTTTCGGAGTGCTAATCCTCATCACGCTCTTTATGGTTAGATCTGCCTGGAAGAAGAAAAAATTAATGCAAAAAACTAAAGCATAAATCTTGCTTTAAATTTCTGGCACCAAGTTTATTTATCAATTTTTAAATCTCCTCTCCCAATAAGAGAAAATTCAATAATTATCCTCACCCTTTTTCCCCCAAAAAGGTGAGGATATCATTCACTCACGAAATCAGAGATTCTTCCAGCAATAGTAAGTGGATACCTTCAAACAAAGGTTGAGTGCCACTTCTTCCCTTAAATCCTGGCATCAAAAGAGCTGATATAATTTTTTTAAATTTAAGGGGGGTAGCCCTTAGAGGTGATAGAGGGTGAGAAAAACATCACCCCAAAATTCATCTTCATAGAGCATTGACAGATTAATCTATCCAATCGATTATATAATCACCGATAGAATTGGGGATTCGATGCATAAAAAGCAGATGAAAACAAAAAGCATTGGAGCTTTTCCTAAGCAGCTTTTTTTCATAAGAAGGCGAAGTGAAGAAAGGCTAACCCTTTGGGGTGAGAAAATCTGCATAAAGGGGTGAGAAATGATGAAAAAAAATCACCCCAAAAATCACCCCCAAATAACCCCTTCTGTTTTACTTTCTTTTTTTTCCCCAGCGACTAATATCTTGAAAAGAGAACGGGTTTTTATAAAAAAGATGCTTAGTCAAGAGAATTTCAAAACAACTACTCTCCGCTGGGGCATAAATTCTATGACGAGAAACGGATTTACAGTCATTGAGATTTTGCTAGTGCTTGCCCTTATCGGTGTGATGACGGTGGTGTTTTATCCAAGTGTGATGAATACTCAAGAAAAAAGACTATTAGAAAATACAGCCAGGGATGTTCTGACAACCTTGCAGCAGGCGAAATTTAAGGCTGTTAGAACAAAGGCGAATCATAGAGTGAATTTTATGAATATCACAGGAGGATGGGTCTTTGCCATTGAAAAAGAGAATGATCAAAATCAATGGAAGGTGATTCCAGGTTTTATAAGAAAAAGGATTTCGTCGAAATTTAATGTGAAAGTCAATTTCCCCGATCAAACTGTTATCTTTTCGCCGCTTGGCCTTATTTCCAACTTCAGCTTCAATCAGAACAGTATCATCATTCAGAGTCAAAAGTTAAAAAGTTATGACCATCCTGATCAAAGAACTATCAATGTTTTTGCTGGAGGTTCTATCGCATACGTCAAATCTCAGAGCTAAGGGAAAGGGGAGCCATGAATAAAAAGAAAAACTGTCTTCCTTTAAAAAGCAAGGGATTTACTCTTCTCGAAAGTGTCGTCGGGATGGCCATTGTTGGGATTGTTTTATTAGGCTTGGCTCAGCTTTTCACTTTAGGTGTGATGAACAATATGCGGTCCGATAGAATAACCAATGCAACTTTTTTGGCGCAGCAACAGGTTGATTTTCTAAGGAATTTGACAGCGTCCGAATTAAATACCTTAGCTGCGCAGACGCTTGATGAATTGATTGATGTCAATAATGATGGGACTTGTGATTTCAGGAGAATAACTCGGGTCCATTCCTCAGGTTTCTACTGGGATGTCAATATCTTAGTTCTTACAGCGGCTTATAAGGGAATGAATCTGGCTGATATTCTCCCCAATAGTGACAATTATAAAGTCAAAGCTCAAATGTGCACAATTATCAGCAGGTGATACTTATGTTTTTATCGCTCCATCCGCATCGATCTCAAATAAGACAAAAACAGGGATTTACTTTGCTCGAGCTTTTGGTGGGCACCTCGATTATGTTGCTCATTGTATTAGGCGCTCTCTCCTTGTATGTCAGAAGTAACCGAGTATCTGTTGATCAGCAGCAATTTTCTGAGCTTCAGCATGATGTCCGCGCATCCATGTTTTTCATCTCGAGGGATGTACGATCAACAGGAGTGGGAGTCATAACAGAAATTGCAGGATATTTCTTAGAAGGAAAAGATGGATTTGGGTCAGCTCAAGAAGCATCCGATTCTATAAAAATTATGGGAAATTTCGACGACCCGTTAAATTTGCGAATCCAAAAGTATCAGGGTGGAACATCTGGGGGCACGTCTACAGCTTTTCTCTACGATTGGGAACTTGAGAAAAATCCCTATGATTGTCCGAGCTATTATGAAAATAAAATCTATCTCATCATCTCCACAAAGACTCCAGGATGTTTTGCTTTCCGCTTTGTGCCTAGCAATTCTGTCTTTGGCTGTGGAACCGGCATTGCCCATTTGAATTTTGAGCCAGGAAAATCCGAGCTCAACCCTCCGGGAGGTTTAGTTGATACAGGATGTGAGGCAGATTGTTGGGATGATGGGATTATCACCATTGCGCAAATCAAGCATTATTGGCTTGATACAACAGGAAATCCCGAAGACTACCCTGATTTAAAACTGACTATCGGCCAGGATGGATATCTGGGAATCCCAAATACGCTGTATCTAACAACAATGAATGATCTCGGGGAAATCATGCACATGGCTTTGGCAAAGAACATCGAGAATTTGCAATTCCAATATGATGGGGACATGGATAATGATGGCTTTTTGGACGGGTTTACAGATTGGGACAATACAAACTGGACTATAAACCCGAGTGATGATCTCGCCACAAAACAGACAAAGCTAGAAATGATCAGCCGGATTCGTCAGGTCAAGATATGGATTTTAGGCAAAACAGGTGATCCTTTTGTGAGTGTCTCAGGCACGCCACCCTCAAACCTTCATCTTTATAGACGCCCTGCGATTGCCAACAGTCCTCAGGGAAGTCAGGATGATAGGCATCGGAGATTTTTGCTGGAATCAACGGCAAATATAAGAAATTTGTCCTTAAATATTTATAACACAGGAACAAGATGAAAACCCTTGGATGGAGGGTACAATGAAACTTCGAAATACTTGCCTCAAACCAAAGGGCCATAACCTTGAAAAGGGAATAGCTCTCCTCATTGTGATTATCGTCATGGCATTTGTGCTGACCATTGGAGTTGCACTCCTGACTGTGACAAGCACGGGTCCCAAAGTTGCCGGAAATATTCGTGACCAGCAAGAGGCTTTTAATGCGGCTGAGGCAGGTTTTGATGTGGGCTGGACGGCAATTGGCGACTTCTTTGCCAAGGGCAGCTGGAGTTCGTTTGAAGGACATTATCTCAAGGAGCCCTATGGGATTGATATGCCCAGTTCCAAGGAAAATTATTTTCGCAGATTGTCAGACCTCGGAATATTGAAATTGATTGATCCTGACGGCGATGGGAAATCGAATCTGGATAATGTCCTTTTTTATAGGCAAGCTTATATCACCAATTTCCAAGGCCAATTAGACACTCAATACACCTACACTGTTTTTTTAGTTGATGATGAGTCAGGGAGTGCTGCAAGTGACTCGAGCGATGCTCTTATGGTCTGTATCGGCTGTATCAAAGCAGGTTCCAGCACATCAACTTCCCGGCTAGAAATAGGATTGGCTATCGAACTACCGGGAGCAAATACATAAATATGGGGGAGGAAGATGAGACAAAATAAGAAAAAAATAAAAAGAACAGTTTTTTATTTTTTGCTCACTCTGATCGGTATTTTCTTTTCCCTCAGATTTTGGGCCCAACAGGAATGCATTGAATATCCGGGGGTTTTCAGCGAAAGCTTTGATAATACTGAATTTAGGGATGGAGCACAGAGCTCTGTTTCAAACTGGGGAGGGGGCTATATCACCCTCAATAGACTGGGAGCAAACTTCAAGATTACCAATCCAAATGGCATGCCCACCTGGATCAATACAGTCGCAGCCAATGATTTTGACGGCGACGGTTGGCCCGACTTTATCGGCTCAAGCTCAAGCTACAGCAATGTCCTGGCATTTGTAAAAAACATGGGAGTTCAGGGGAGTGTAGGAACATATGAAATCACGCAATGGATTGACGGAAGTAATGGGTCAGGAAGCGTGCCAACAGTTGGAGTGAAAGGCGCTCCGATAGATACCAGTGGACACTGTGGCATGACTTCTGGTGACTATGACGGAGATGGAGATTATGATTTTCTCTTCATAACCTCTTCAACGGCCAGTCCTTTTAAGCCCAAAAGGATCTGGCTCTATAAGAATCATCTTAAGGAGACAGGAAATTTTTACTTTACTCAAATAGACTTGACCTCCAAGTTTTCCAGCGCCATAAATGGAATTGCTTGGTCCGCAACCATGATGGTTTCTATTGACTTTGATAAAGATGGGGATATCGATATCCTCATTGGAAACAAAGATGGTAATGTGCTGTTGCTCAGAAACACGAATAATCAACAAGTTGATGAAAATACGTTTGTTGTCGAATCCACTCCTGTGATTAATGCAGGCTGGGGCCTCCGCGGAGTGAGTACAATTTCTGTTGCCGATTTCGATTCGGATGGTGATTTGGACATTGTTACAGGCAGCGTGAGTTATCCAGATATAAGATACTATAAGAATGACGGGACTGGTCATTTTACTCTTTATAAAAAATATCAAGATTTAACAAAAAATCTGAAAAATAATGAATACGATGGAGCAGCCACAGTCTCTATTTGCGATGACTTCGATAGGGATGGAGACATTGATTTGATCATTGGAGTGGACGAGTGGAATTATCCCGCCAATAACGGAAGCGGGACAGGATATGGAGGTACATGCTTTTATTTCAGGAATGCCAATGGAGAGTTCAAGTCTATCTTGATATTTGATAATCGGCCGACTGTCTTCGATTTTGATTTAGGGGCTGTTTTAGATTTTGATCATGACGGCGATGACGATTTCTTGATTGCTGATGGAAACCATTCTGAAAAATATTATTTGTTTATCAATGGGTTGGCGGATGTCTACAACCTTTTAGGAACAGCCATTTCAACAAATCTGACTCCTAACATTGACCCCAGACAGCAAGCCATAACCAAGGTTCGAGTGAGAAATCTTGACCTCGAGGTTTTCGGGGGTTCGAGTGAAGGCCTTGCTGTCGAGCTTTATGTTTCCAACAATGATGGAAGAGATTGGGAATTTTATGCAAAATTTGAAGGAAAAGATCTCCACAATTATTCAGATCTCCCATCGCACACATTCAACCACTTTGGCTCAAAACTCAAATGGAAAGCTATCCTCACCGCTACTGAAGATCAAATGGAAGAATACACCGGGGCATCTTTTGAGACGCCTGTCATTGATGAGATTGGATTCGAATATGTTTTTGTGGACAGAAAAGAAACTTCACGGACATCTGTAGTTGCGACCACAATTTTGGATGAAAACAATCAAACGAGAAAGCTGATCATTGGCGGAACGTTCTACTTCCCAGGTTGGGAGGGACATTTAAGAGCCTATGATGTCAGCAACATGAGTCCTGAAGATTCGATGGATTCTACTCTCAGGACGATTAGTCATTCGAATTTGTCCGCGCCATCGGGAAGAGAGATTACTGTCTCGGGAGTCGAAATCTTATGGGATGCTGGAGAAATATTGAACATGCGTCTGCCTGGCGACAGAATCATCTATTCAGCTATTCGTGGAGAATCTGGCTTTTCCAGATTAGATTTTAATCCCGCAAATGTGAACACCTTAGCGCCGATCCTCCAGGATTTTAATAACGATAATGTGGGGCTGATTAATTTTGTCAGGGGAGAAGACCGCGATTGGAAATTAGGAGACATCAATCATTCCAATCCTCTTGTGGTTGGTTCTCCAACGGGAAATCCTTCCCAAATGGGGGATGAATATACAAAATTTATGGAGACCTGGAAAGACAGGCAGAAAGTTCTTTATGTGGGGACAAACGATGGGATGCTTCATTGCTTTGATGTGAGAACTGGAGAGGAGCTTTGGGGTTTTATTCCTTATAATCTTCTTCCCAAGCTGAAAAATATGTGGGCAGTGGACAATGCCACTGGAGATAGATACTTTGCCAGAGATGTTTATGTGGATGGAAGTCCGGTAGTGGCTGATGTTCAGATTAGCGGAACCTGGAGAACGATCCTCGTCTGTGGCCAGGGAGCAGGGAAAGGGAGCACTCTCGGTGGAGGAATAAACTATTATTTTGCCTTAGATATTACTGAGCCTCGCAATCCTCTTCCTTTATGGGAATTTACAAGCGCAAGCATGGGGGAGACTTGGTCAGTGCCTGCAATTGGCAAGGTCACTGTGGAGGGAAATCCTGCCTGGGTTGCTTTCATGGGCTCTGGTTATGACAATAACCCGGATCTACCTGTGGGTCATGTCTTTAATGCAGTCAATCTGGAGAATGGGACAAGTTTCTGGAGTTTTGCCGCGCCTGATGTGGATACTTCAAAGAAATATCCAAACATACCTAATGCCATTCCTGGTTCTCCTACACTCGTTGATGTTGACCAGAACGGCTATGCCGATTATGTTTATGTCGGAGACTTGGATGGGAGATTATGGAAGGTGAATGTGAGTGTTCCCTTTGAGAGAGAAGGAACGAGCAGTACCACTTGGGATTCTGCAGTAAGAGTTATCTACCAGGATTCAAATAATTATCCTATTTTGTGCAAACCGGCTTGTTGGTTCAATCCTGTTTCTGGAGCGACAATTCCTCGAATTTATTTTGGGACAGGTGGAGATGACAGGGCTCCAACTAATGCCACATACTCTTTTATTGCTCTTTTAGACAGCTCTATTCCAGAAGTCGAATGGTATCAGGGAAATGCTACTCTCCTGAATCTCCCTCTTGAAAAAAAGAAAGGAGAGCTCAGTCCAGGAGAAAAAGTATGGGCAAGCCCAGTCATCGGAAACTATGTTGTCTATTTCAGCACTTTGACGGGAAGCATAGAAAGTGTTGATCCTTGTTTGAATTTGGCTGGCATAGGAAAGCTTTATGCCAGATTCGTCGAGGCCACAGCGAACAGCTCCATTGGCGCGAGTGCTTTTGTTGTGGCTTCCTCACCTTTGGAAAGTCTGGATTTAGTCAGCAAGTCAAGATCTGCTGTGACTTTAGGCGAAATAGTGAGCGGAGATGTTGGAACGAGAAAAAGGGAAGTCTATATTCAGGAATACAATTCTACTATACAGAAATTGGAACAACCCATTGCCGCTCTTCTCAAAGTGAAATCATGGCGAGAGGTCTATAAGATTACCAAATAGCGCAAAGAATAAAACAAATTTCCGCCTCTAAAGCCTGTTTCTCATAATTTAAAAACTCCCCAACAATAAATATTTTTCGCGTCTGAATGAGCAAAAGGGTGGATTATTATCCTTAATCTGAACAGGCAATACTAAAATCATATTATTCTTCTTCGTAAGCAAGAATTCATCATGATCGACATCTCAAGATAAGGAAAAGATATGACTAAATTATCAACTCAGGCAGGGAGACTTAATTAGAAAACCTCTCATTTAGAAAGGTTAGCTCTGTGGGGGGGGAAGGGATGAGAAAAGAGTGCTCTAAAAAATCCTCTCTATAGATAATTGACAGTTTGAGCCTCGCCCTTCATAGTATCTTTGAAGATGAAAAACTACTTAATCCACATGAAAAAGGAAATTTAATTGATGAGGAAAAAGACAATGAAAAAAAGAGGATTTACGCTTATCGAAACTATGATAACCATCGGTATTATGGCGGTGCTCGTCGTTACAATTTATCCGAGTATCTTTAATACCCAGGAGACAAGGAAATTAGAAAATGAGGCTATGGATATCCTGACGACTCTGCAGTGGGCAAAATTTCAAGCGGCTAAGACAAGGTTAAATCATAGAGTAGAGTTTGTCTATGACACAAAGGGTTGGGCATTTTCCGTCGAGAAAGAAGATAGTCCGGACGAGTGGACTGATATTCCAGGGCGTGTAAAGAAAACGATTTCATCCAGATTTAATGTGGATGTGAATTTACACGACCAAGCTGTGGTTTTTTCGCCGCTCGGTATGCTTTCGAACTTAAGCATCAGCCAGAACTACATCACGATTCAGAGTCCTATACTCAAAGAACAGAACCAGGATGATCAGAGGACCATTAACGTTTTTGCCGGAGGATCAGTAGAGTACATTAAATCTCGGAGCTAAAAATGAAAGAAAAAGATAGGATCAGGGAGGTATGAATTATGTCACGAAGATTAAGGAAGAAAGGTTTTACTCTTATTGAAGCTGTGATGGGAATAGCGTTTATGGGCATAGTGTTGCTAGGTTTGGCTCAGCTTTTTTGTTTAAGTGTGATGAACAATCAGCGCTCTGGGAATGTTACGAATGCGTCATTTTTGGCGCAGCAGGAGATTGATTTAATGAGGAATTACACAGCAGATGAATTGCGTGCTGCGACCTCGAACCCGATTGATGAGCAGGTTGATATAAACAGTGATGGCACAATTGATTTCAGGAGAATAACTCAGGTTAAGTCAAAAGGTTTCAACTGGAGTGTAGAGATTTTGGTTTTCTCTCCAGCCCAGTTAAGCGCGGATGTGAATGAGCTTATCGCGAATCCAGACCCTAATAAAGTCAGAGCTCAAATAGCAACAATCATCAGCAGGTGACGCACATGGATCTTAGAAAAAATAGAGGACAGCGTTCATCTCTTGCGAGATTAAGATCAGGGTTTACTTTATTAGAGCTTTTGCTGGCAAGTTCGATCATGCTGATAGTTATTTTTGGAGCTTTATCCTTGTACGTAAAGAGCAATCGGGTATCCGTTGATCAGCAGCAATTTGCTGAAATTCAGCATGATGTGAGATCATCCATGTTTTTCATTTCAAGAGATATTCGCTCTACTGGTGTGGGAATATCAACAGAAATTGCAGGATATTTCCTAGAGGGAAAGGATGGTCTCAGCCCTTCTCCAGAGTCATCTGATTCCATAAAGATCATGGGAAATTTTGATGATCCAATAAATTTGAGAATCCGAGAATATCAGGGAGCCTCAGCTACAATTTTTCTCTATGAGTGGGAACTGGAAAAGAATTCCTATGGTTGTCCTGATTATTATGAAAATAAAACCTATTTAATCGTATCCACGAAAAATCCAGGATGTTTTGCTTTTCGCTTTGTTTCAGAAGATTCGGTGCATGGATGCGGAACTGGTACGGCCCATTTGAATTTTCAGCCGGGGAAATCCGAGTTAAATCCTCCGGGAGGTTTAATCGATACAGGATGTGGAGAGGATTGTTGGGATGATGCGGTTATCACCATTGCCCAGGTAAAACAGTACTGGCTTGATACGACAGGCAATCCTGGAGACTACCCAGATTTGAATCTAGCTAAAGGGCAGGATGGATATTTAGGCATTCCAAATACCCTGTATTCAACAACGACCAATGAGATTGGGGATATTATTCATTTGCCCTTGGCGAAGAATATTGAGAATTTACAATTCCAGTACAATGGAGATTTTGATCAAGATGGCCTATTGGACGGATTTTCGGATTGGAATAATGCAAACTGGACCATAAACCCGAGTGATGATGAGACGACGAAGCAAACAAAGTTGGAGAGAATTAGCCAGATTCGTCAGGTGAGATTATGGATTTTAGGAAAGACAAGAGATCTTTTTGTGAGTGTCTCTGGCACACCATCTACAAACATTCATCTTTATAGGAGACCAGCGATTGCCAATGTGCCCGCAGGGAGTGAAGATGATAGACATAGAAGATTTTTGCTTGAATCAACAGCAAACATAAGAAACCTATCATTAAATATATACAACACTGGAGCAAGATAAGAGGGTTCGGATGAAGAAAAAAATGGCGCTCGGCAAGGCTTTCGGTCACACGCCAGATCGAAGTCCTGAAAGGGGAATGTCTTTAATCATTGTCATTATGATCATGTCTTTTATGCTCACTGTGGGGCTTGCTCTCCTTACTATTACAAGCACAGGTCCAAAAGTTGCCGCGAATATTCGGTCTCAGCAGCAGGCATTTAATGCTGCTGAAGCAGGGTTTGATACGGCCTGGACGACAATTGAGGAAAATTTTGCAGGCGGCTCATGGGGCAACTTTGAAGGACATTATCTCAAGGAGCCCGACGGAATCGATATCCCTTCCTCCGCGGAATTCTATTTTCGTGGGTTGACTGACGATGAGATATTGAATTTGATCGACCCGGGCGGTGATGGAGTTCCAGATTTAGCCAATGTTCTCTATTACCAAGAGCCTTTTATCACTGAGAAGGGAGGCGGGTTAGACTCCCGCTACACATACACAATATTTTTGATTGATGATGAGACAGGCAGTGGAACGACAGACCCCGCTGATGCCCTGATGGTTTGTATCGGCTGTGTCAAAGTCGGGAATAAGATATTATCAACTTCAAGATTAGAAGTATTACTGAATACTTTAGTGCCCGGGGCAAAAACATGAAAAGGATGAGGGAAAATGAAGATAAATAGAAAAAAGAAAAATCTAAAAAGAATGGCGTTCATTCTTTTTTCTCTCATAATTGCTTCAATTCTTACTATAAAGTTCTGGGCTCAAGAAGAGATCATCGAATACACAGGGAGTTTCACGGAAAGTTTTGACACCACTGATTATAAGGATCAAACCCTCAGCTCTGTCGCTCATTGGGGAGGGGGATACATTACACTTCAAAAAATTGGAGGAAACTTTGCTGTTACCAATGTAGACTTCCCCACCTGGGTCAATACTGTCACAGCCGATGATTTTGATTTGGATGGCTGGCCCGACCTTATTGGTTCAAGCTCAAGCTACAGTAACGTCTTGGCGTTCGTCGAAAACATGGGAGATGAGGGACAGATTGGAAATTTCAAAATTACCCATTGGATTGATGGATGTGAAGGCGATCAAAATGACTGGCCAACAAAGGGAGTTGGCGGTGCACCCATTGAATACTGGAATTTACACTGTGGAATCACTTCAGGCGATTATGACAAAGATGGAGACTGCGATTTTCTCTTCGTAGTCTCAGAAGATGCGAGTCCTTATCAGATCAGAAGAATCTGGCTTTATCAGAATCATATTGCCGAGAATGGAAGTCTTTACTTTACCAAGACTGACTTAACCTCTCAGTGGTGGAATAAAATAAAAGGAATTCCCTTCACATCCACAATGATGGTTTCCCTTGACTTTGATAAAGATGGGGATATTGACATCCTCATTGGAAATAAAGAGGGAAAGGTATTGTTGATAAGGAATACCAATAACCATAAAATAAATTCTAATACATTTTATGTCGAGAATTCCCATGTTATTAATACGTCATGGAGTAACCGAGGGGTCAGCACTGTCTCTTGTGCTGATTTTGATTCGGATGGTGATTTAGACATCATAGTCGGGAGTGTGAGTTATAGAGAATTAAGATATTACAAGAATGATGGAACAGGAAATTTCAAGCTTTATAAAAAATATGAGGATTTAGATGGGAATCTCAAGGATAATGAATATGATGGGGCAGCAACAATTTCTCTCTGCTATGACTTTGACAAGGATGGAGACCCGGATTTGATGATTGGAACGGATAATTGGAATTATCCATATTATAACGCTGGATATGGAGGAGTCAGTTATTATTTTAAGAATAAGGGAGGAGAGTTTTCTCAACGTTTGATATTTGATAAGCGGCCTAATGTTTATGATTTTGACATGGGAGCTGTCTTGGATTTTGATCAGGACGGAAATATGGATTTCTTGATGGCCGATGGTAACCAATCTGAAAAATATTATTTATTCGTCAATGGTACAGCAGATATCTATAATCTTCAAGGCACAGCTGTTTCAACCAACCTCACTCCTGATATCGACTCGAAGCGTCAAGCGATCACCAGAGCCCAAATTAGTAAACTTGATATGCATGCCCTCGGAGGCTCGAGCGCAGACCTTGGTGTAAAACTTTACATATCCAACAATGGGGGAAAGAATTGGGAATTTTATGAAGAATTTGCAGGCGCAGAGATTCACAATTATTCCGATCTTCAATGGCTGACTTTCAAGCACTTTGGCTCCGAGCTCAAGTGGAAAGCCGTCCTCACAGCAAAAGCCGATTCAATAGAAGATTATTCAGATGCATCTCTGGAAACACCTGTCATTGATGAGATTGAATTGGGATATGTTTATGTGGACAGGAGAGAGTATTCCCGGACTTCAGTTCCAACTGTAACACTTGTGGATGAAGAGAGTGGTCAAAAAACGAAGATTATTATTGCTGGAACATTCTACTTCCCAGGCTGGGAGGGACATCTCAGAGCCTATGATTTAAGCGATATGCCTCCAGAAAATTCGCCCTATTCTACACTTAGAACAATAAGTCGTTCAGATCTATCCGTACCATCCGGCAGAGAGATTGTTGCTTCGGGAGTCGACATTCGTTGGGATGCTGGAGAACTCCTGAATTCCCGAGCAGCAAATGATAGAACTCTATATGCGGCTTATAGACCCGATCCTGAAATACCCACTATCTCCAGAATAGAATTTACTGCAGAAAAGGTTTCTACCTTAGGGCCAATCCTCGAGGATTTCAATGGTGATAATGCAGGGCTGATCAATTTCGTCAGAGGAGAAGGCCGCGACTGGAAATTGGGTGACATCGACCATTCCAATCCTCTTGTCGTCGGTCCGCCTGACGAAGATCCTGGCCAGATGGGCGAAAAGTACGCAGAATTTGTGAAAAAAGAGAGAAACAGAAAAAGAGTTGTCTATGTTGGTGCAAATGACGGCATGCTCCATTGCTTTGATGTGACAACAGGAGAAGAACTTTGGGGATTTATTCCTTATAACCTTCTTCCTAAGTTGAAAAATATGTGGGCAGTTGACCCGGTAACAGGAGAGAGATATTTTTCAAGGGATGTCTATGTGGATGGAAGTCCTGTAGCAGCTGATGTTTGGATTGAACATAAGTGGATCACAATACTTATCTGTGGTCAGGGGTCTGGGAAAGGAAGCACAATAGGAGATGAAACGAATTATTATTTTGCCCTTGATGTTACTAATCCTGAAGATCCCAAGCCATTGTGGGAATTTACGCATGAAAACATGGGTGAGACCTGGTCAGTGCCTGCGGTTGGAAAAGTCAATCTGGAAGGAGAAACCACCTGGGTTGCTTTTATGGGCTCAGGTTATGATAATAATCCAGATGTTGAGGCCGGAAATATCTTTTATGCCGTCGATCTCGAGGATGGGACATGCTTCTGGAGCTTTAAAGCATCAGACATCGATACTTATCTAAAATATCCCAATATACCAAATACCATCCCCTGTTCTCCTTCGATCATTGTCATCGACCAGGACGGATATGCAGATCGTGTTTACGTCGGAGACTTAGATGGAAGGATGTGGAAAGTGAATGTGAGCGTTCCCTTTGACAATATAGAAGGAGGAGGAACAACCTGGGATAGTGAAGTACAGGCTATTTACGAAGATTCGAATAATTACCCGATTCTAAGCAAGCCAATCTGTTGGGCAAATTCTTCTTCCGGAGAGACGATTCCTCATATATATTTCGGGACGGGCGGCGATGACAGAGCTCCTTCTGATGCGACCTATTCTTTTATTTCTCTGATGGATGGCGATACGCCGGAGGTCGAATGGTTTGTTGGCGATCCCGATGTCCTTAATCTCCCTCTAGGAAAGGATAAAGGGGATCTCGGTGCAGGAGAAAAAGTATGGGCAGACCCTGTCATTGGCGATTACATTGTTTATTTCAGTACATTAACGGGAAGTATAGAAAGCGTTGATCCTAGCTTGAATCTGGCTGGCATGGGAAACCTTTATGCAAGGGCCATTCGGGCAATTGGAGGAGCTTTTACTGGAGAAACTGCTTTTTCATCAGCTTCTGGTGCGGCCGAGAGTCTAAATCTTGCAAGCAAGGCAAGATCTGCTGTGACTTTAGGTGTAAGAGAGAGGACTGAGGATGGGACAAGAAAAAGGGAAGTCTATATTCAGGAATATAATTCTACTATCCAGAAATTAGAGCAACCGGTGAGTGCTGTCCTGGAAGTGAAATCCTGGAGAGAAATCTATATAGTCCAGAGAGTTGGAAAGATAAGATAAAATCCATAAGCAAAAACCTATCTGAAGAAATTCACTCAAAACAAAATCTCTGAGCGTACCTTTATATTTCTCTCCTCGATAGCAGGGACTGACCCCAGCTAAAAATAGCTTTCCCTATGGCAAAGCCTGATCCCAGGGTATTAAAAAAAATTGTTGAAATGGACGATTATTTGGATTATAGTTAAGGCAAATAGAGGGAGGTAATCAAATGAAAAAATTTAATGTGATTGACTGGATTGCAATGATCCTCATCATCATCGGTGGCTTGAACTGGGGTCTAGTGGGTGTGTTCAAATTCGATCTCGTCAGAGCCATTTTCGGAGAAATGTCATTGTTGGCAAGAATTGTTTATATTATTGTTGGCATTTCTGCCATTTATGTTCTGGCAATGCTGCCTAAACTAACAAAAAAATAGTGTTTGGGTAAAGGGAAGTTCTGCCTTCCCGGGCCTTCTTTTATTCAGAAAAAGTCAAAAGGCCTGTAAGTTTATAATCTTCCCGATTATTCCTTTTGTGTGTTCGCATCCAAATCATTCTCTTCCAAAGTCTTTCGGCAATTCTGGGTTCTTAAGCATCTCCGTTTCCGTGATGAGTAGATATTAAAAAATGCGAACGGGTGGCGCGGTGTACGCCCTGCAACGCCCGCAGCGTAGGGGACCCCTCTCTTGATGGGTGCGGAGTGAGGACGGACAGGGACACACCGCGACAGGACCCATGCATGAACCTTATCATCACGGAAAAAGAGATGCAATCGGTTCTTAACAATTCATTGAAAAAACAAAGCAATAAAAGTATAGTAAGGGCAAAGAGGAGCGGAAAAGCTTTAGAGGGTAAAGGAAAAATTATGAGAAGAAGAAATTTTTTACATGTCATGGGCCTTGGTTCCTTAGCGACTCTCTCACCTTTAAAACAGAGAGAAGTTTCTGCTCAGGAACCAGAGAAGGATGAACGGTGGGGGAGTATGGACCCCTGGATTGAAGTCAATCTTGACCATATTGCCTGGAACCTCAATCAATTAAAAAAGCTGGTAAAAGTTCCCATAATGGCTGTGGTAAAGGCCAATGCTTATGGTCATGGACTGGTTGGAGTCTCACAATATTTGGAGAAGAATGGAGTGGATTGGCTAATGGTGGGAAAGCTGGAAGAAGCACTAACATTGAGAAAAGCTGGCTTGCGATGCCCTATCCTCAATTATGGCCCTTTTTCCAGGGAAGATGGTGAAGAAATAGTGAATGGGAATATCAGTCAGTCTGTTTATTCTGAGGAAGCCACTTATCTCAATGAAATGGCTTCAAAATTGAACAAAAAAGTCGGAGTCCATATCGATATCGATACAGGAATGGGGCGGACAGGAGTGCCCTTCACTCAAGGCTTAGCGCTTGCCGAGAAGCTTTCATCACTTTCCCATCTTGAGATTCAGGGGATTTCCACGACCCTAACAGAAGATAAGGAATTTGACCAAGAACAGTTAAAGAGATTTCTCATACTCTGTTTCTCTGCGGAGAAGAAGGGGATTAGTTTAGGACTGAAGCATGCTGCGAGTTCCGCTGGAGTTCTCTACGAGCCTACGTATTATTTGGATATGGTAAGGCCTGGGATTTCTCTCTATGGCTATTATCCTTCTCCTCAAACACAGAAAGAGGATAAACTGGCATTGAAACCAGCTCTGAGATTGCTGGCAAAAGTAACTTCTGTCAGAGATTTAGCTCCCGGAGAATCCCTCTCTTATCACCGTGTATTTGTGGCTCCCAAAAAGATGCGTGTGGCAACCATAGGAATTGGCTATTCGGACGGTTATCCCTCCCAACTTGTAGGAAAAGGAGCTGTTTCTATAAGCAATAAAAAATGCCCGGTTATTGCAACCGTAACAGCCAATCATCTTATGGTCGATCTAGAGAATAATCCTGAAATAAAAGTCGCAGATGAGGTGATTCTTATCGATAATCAGAAACAGACTGGACTTGGAGCTGATGTCTTGTCTGAGTGGAGTGGAATATCCGACTACAAAATATTGATTGGATTAAATCCTTTGCTTCCAAGAAAATATATTAAACTTCAAGAATCCGCATGAGAAAAGTTGCGAGCAATATTTTTAAAATTTTTATAGATTTCATTGCTATCCACCTCCTCAATAGATATTACGAAATCTAAGAATGTTTGGTTCAATCCTTTTGACTTCAATTTTCTCCTGTGCTAGAAATAAAAAAGGGGAGCTTGGAGAAATGAGTGACAAAAACCCTATTTACCGCTTTTTGTCAGAATGGCCTGTTGGAAAGCCATCGAAACTGACCATTATTCGGGGGAAAATCGGGTTGAGCTTGAAGTTGTGCCGGCTGAAGCAAGCTGATCAGCATATGTCACAAGTCAATTTTTTTAGGGAACTTGAGGTCTTATTGGAAAACCTGCTTCAGGATATCAACAAGATTCAGAGCGTATTCAATTTGGGTTAAAGGGATTCCTTTATTTTTAGCGATGTTCGAAAAACGTGCATCCTTGTTGCTATCATTGGTCACGACGAGATAGTCAGCAAAGGGAGCAACTGCATCGATCATCTTTTCGTTGTCGCTTCCAGGAGCACCTCTTTTTGATTCGCCCCCGACATGGACTCCAATAATGAAGATCTTTTTTTCCTTGCAATAGTCGATGATCTTTTTCAATCGGCTCACTTCACTTTCTACAGTCAGGCCAGACGCTCCCATGCCCTTTAGGCTTGCTCCGATTGCAAAGATGATTGTCTTATAGGGAGTTCCTGCAGGGAATTTTGTTAAATCGCTGTGGACCTCGACATGAAAGCCCTCGCTGGACTCTTTGCCTCCCAAGCCGACTCCAGCTTCTAACAATTCGACAGTGGGCACGTCGCAGTAATCGTATTTGATCGAAGCCTCTTCCAAAACAATGTTAAGCGTAGTGACATCCGGACTTTGGCCGGCAGAGGTTGTCAGCACTGGGAGTTTAGCTTTGGGGATGTTTGTACTTTCCAAGCCAAATGAAGAAAGGCTGAATAAAAGTCCACAGAGGAATGTCAAAAGCAAACTAACTCTCATTCGTTTTTTCATGTGAAGATTCCTCTCCTTTTTTTAATTTTTATCTTTCTCAAATATATAGCAAAAACTCATAATTCTTTGATAATCACTTTTCCGGAGGTTCAAGGAGGACATCATACATCTTTACCGCTTTCTTCCACAAATCAGGATAAGCTGGTTTCGAACGGTCTCTTGTCCTTTTTTCTATCTCATAAAAGGCAACGTGATCGTATTTGATAAGCAGACGGTCGCCAAGATCCCACCAGGCGCTGACAACTTTATTAACATTATCAAGACAATAATCTGTCAAGTACTTGATCGCCCGGGCTGGATTCTTTTGATAGAGTTCTTGAGCTTTTTTATCAATCTCAGGAACTCTTGAAATTGCTCCTCCCTCCCATTCGACTTGAGTTGCTTTGACATCTTCGATGCCGTAAGAGTAGATCACTTGAGTATGGAAATCGACATAATCAAAGGCCCATCTGGCAGACCCTCTATTCAATTCCCAGTGATCCCCGATTTTGAAGGATTTCGGCATTTCTGTGATTCCGGCGTAGAGGGGTACATAACAGGAAGTATCCTGAGCACCGAAGGCAATCCAGACAATCCCACCAATTGGCCCTGGGAGCCAGCCCCTGCACTGAACGAGACTCGTGTACTCAGCCCGATTGCTGCAGATTGTTCTTGTGCTGCCATAGTAGTTTGGGTTATTGAAAGGCCCACCTCTAATCCCACTCACAGGGTCAAATTTTGTGCCCTGGCACTTGTCCCTTGTCATGTTCATCACATCCTGCAGGGAAATCTTCTTGTCAGGCTTAACCGAGAAAGGATAGTCCATGTTGGCCGTTTCAGGGCTGAACTTCTGTGAAGGAGCGACAAGATCAAAGAAGCGCCAGAGCCGGGCTCTCCTCCCACCTGTGCTGGTCGCGTTTCCCTCTACCGGAGAATAGGCTTTCTTCCAGCTAAAGGGTTTACCGCTCTTTGGGTCATAGTAGCCATTCTCAACAGCATAAGAAATAACGTTTGGGGAAGCCATGAAGTAATCGGGATTGTTGAGGTCGATCTCGCCAATCCTGGATTCATTGGGACAGACGCTGACATGGTCATCAGGGACTCTCTGGCCGCACCAGATCGCACCTGGCTTTCCACTCTTTGGAGTCCAGAGAGGCCCAACAGGCATGATCTCAAAAACCCAGACTTCGTTCGGGTCAGAAACTGCCAGCATCTCGCCCCCATCGTTAAACCCGTATCCATGCTGTTCAGCCAAAGACCCCATTATCTTGATGGCTTCTCTGGCTGTTTTGCTCCTCTCCATGGCCAGTAGCGTCAGCATAGTTATATCAAAGATGCCAGATGGAGTTGGGTTATCCATCTTTCGCTGATTGTTGATTGTTGACTCGCTTATGGCTACCTGATTTTCATTCATGTAACCGAACATCCCATGGTGATAGGCATAAGTATGCGGCACTTGAGGGATATCAACTGCCGTATAGTCTTTCTTATACAATTCCCATTTTAGACCTTCTTTAGGCGGCCATGTCTTGTACTGGGAAATATGAAAGATTTTGCGCGTCCCCGAAGGCTTATAATCAGCAGCTGGGACGTGTCCCCATGTCCAATCACAGATCCCACAATCACAGGTATGGGTGGCCATTGTCGAGCCGTCAACAGAGGCCCCTTTGCCGACCATGATGACAGTGCAGTTCTCTTCAGGATAATTGGCTAGAATCGATTCATTTGGTTCACTTTGCGGCGAGTAATACAAAAGAAAGCCAAGGAAAGCCAGTGCCGCAAGCAAAATGCCGAAATCTCGAAACAATCCTCTTCTTTTCATCTTTCCCTCCTTCAAAAATTTTCCTCAAAAATCATTGCAAGCGAACCTCATTTCGCTCCTGGCAATGATGATGCGATTCATTTATTTATTTTTCTGGGGGTTCGATCCAGACATCATACATTTTGACCGCTTTCTTCCACCAATCAGGATAGGTGGGTTTGGAACGGTCTCTTGTTCTTTTTTCTGTATCATAGAAGGTTAGATGATTGTATTTAACGAGCAGGCGGTCGCCAAGATCCCACCAGGCGCTGACAACTTTATTTGCGTTGTCGAGACAGTAATCAGTCAGAAACTTGATTGCCTGGGAAGGATTCTTTTGATAGAGCTCTTTGGCTTTCTTATCAATTTCAGGAACTCGATCTAAGGCTGGCTGTTCCCATTCTGCCTGGGCAGCCTTGACATCCTCAATGGCGCAGGAATAAGCCACCTGAGCGTGGAAGTCCACATAATCAAAGGCCCATCTGGCGGAGGCTCTGTTCAATTCCCAGTGATCTCCGATAGAGAAGGATTTAGGGATTGCTGTAATTCCGGCATAGAGAGGGACATAACAGGAAGTATCCTGAGGGCCGAAGGCAACCCAGACAATCCCTCCAATTGGATTCGGGAGCCAGCCTCTCGACTGTGTAATGCTTGTGTATTCAGCACGATTGATGCCGATTGTTCTTGTTGAGCTGTAATAATTCGGATTATTGAAAGGCCCCCCTCTAATCCCCCGTGCTGGGTCAAACTTTGTTCCCTGGCACTTGTCCCTGGTGATGGTCATCACATCCTGCACAGAAAGCTTCTTGTCGGGCTTTACTGAGAAAGGAAATTCCATGTTAGGTGTTTCAGCACTAAACTTATGGGAAGGAGCGATTAGGTCAAAGAACCGCCAGAGGCGAGCTCTCCTCCCGTCAGTGCTGGTCGCGCTTCCTTCTGCCGGGCAATAGGCTTTCTTCCAGCTAAAGGGCTGGCTGCTCTTTGGATCATAGTAGCCATTCTCTGCAGCATAGGAAATAACATTTGGGGAAGCCATGAAGTAATCGGGGTTATTGAGATCGATCTCTCCAATCCTGGATTCATTGGGGCAGACACTGATATGGTCATCCGGGACTCTCTGGGCACACCAGATTGCCCCTGGCTTTCCACTCTTTGGTGTCCAGAGAGGCCCAACAGGCATGATCTCGAATTCCCAGACTTCGTTCGGATCAGCAACTGCTAACATCTCTCCGCCATCATGAAACCCATATCCATATTTTTCTGCCAGCGAGCCCATGAGCTTGATGGCTTCTCTGGCTGTCTTGCATCTCTCCATGGAGAGAAGTGTCAGCATTGTTATGTCAAACACGCCAGATGGAGTTGGGTTATCCATCTTGCGCTGATTGCCGATTGTTGCCTCGCCGATGGCCAATTGATGTTCATTCATATAACCAAAAACTCCATGGTGATAGGCATAAGTGCGAGGCACTTCAGGAATTTCCACACCAGTAAAGTCTTTCTTGTAGAGATCCCATTTTTGACCTTCTTTTGGCGGCCACGTCCTGATCTGGGAGATATGGTAGATTTTGCGCATCTCTGAAGGCTTATGATCAGCTGCCGGCACATGGCGCCAAGTCCAATCGCAGATGCCGCAATCAGCGGTATGAGTGGTCATAATCGAGCCATCTGTTGAGGCATCTTTTCCAACCATGACCACAGTACAGCCTTGCTCTGACAATTCTCGAAGAGGAGATTTATCCTGTTTTTCATGGGGTACAAAAAGCGAAAAGGCGCCAATGAGCGCCAGCGCCGCAAACAGAATGCCAAACACTAATACTATTTTTTTATGATTCATCTTTGACTCCATCGAATTAGAATTTTTAGAAGAATCATCTCTTCTGATCTCTGGCTCTGAGAATTGATCAGAGGCGATTTATCTCAATTATAGTGGATGTCAGTTTTCTTTGCCTTGTCCGGATCATGATAATAATATCCAACGCCATTTTTTACTAATTCAGCATAGCGCGGCACATTGCGGACTTCAATGGATCTTTCAGGGATTTTTTTTGAATATTGCCGAATAATCTCTAGGGCCACAGAGCAGTGTTGACCGACACGCTTTTCTATCGGCCATCCTGCTTCATCATAAGGCACAAACAATTTTTTCTTTTTTGAAAGACTCAGCAAAAAGGGATCTTTGCCGTTCAAAAGCAACTCAACAGTCTTTGGACCAGTGGGCTGGTCTAAGAAGGGGAGAGGAACTTCCAGAAGAAAAGGCAAGGTATCCGAATAATCCCCAATTTCCCTGTGGGAAAGCCCTCGGAATCCTGAGGGTGAAGGCTCGACATGATTCTCAAATCCTTCTCTTGCTTTCACCGTAAGAGAGGTCATTGTTGCTATTTTTATCGACTTCTCAGGAGCCACGATACAATTGGTCACAGGGAACATCGTCTCAGCGCCATGGAGATCAAGAGCGATATCCACCTTCTCCTTCCTCATAATCTCCATCGCTGCGTAGGTTACCCGCTCCATGAGAGGACCATTAGGCCTTCCAGGCCAGGTCCTGTTTGTATTTCTGGCATCGATAAAAGAAAGGAGCTGTTTTTCAGGATAATGAATATAAACATCTGGATCTGGCCACTGGTCTAAAGGAGAGGCATCGCGGTTACCCATCCTGAATTTTTTGCTCCCCCAATCTGTTGTTATTTCATAGTAAAGAGGATATCCGTCTCCTGGCCGGGTATTTATGCTTGCGCTATTGTTGAACTGGGGGATGATAATGAGTGTTCCTTTATCGAGGATGGCATTTTCCAGGAATATCAGGACTGTCAGTAATCCAGCCGGCTCATTGGCATGGGTATTGGCCATGAGAATTGCTTTTCCGCCCTCCTCCTTGCCTTCAAGGAAAAAGACATCAGTATCTGCAGCAGTCCCTTTGAGCCCTTTTGAATAATCGCTCAGCTTTGCAACTCTTGTCACTCCCGCTCCTGCTACGATGGGGAACCTGTAATGTCGATGTTGATAAAGCTGGGTGCCTCCAATTGTCATTATGGCGATGACAAAGAGGAGAAATAAGATTTTTATTTTCCATTCTCGCGACATGCTGCCTTCTTCCTTATTGCTTTATTATTATTTTATACGCAAAACTCTCAGAACAAGAGGAATCATGACGATTAAATAGAGAAGCATATCGTCGATGCTCTTTTTTTCCCTGATAAAATTCCAGATGAGTATGCCTATTAAATAGAGGCAGATGAGATAATAGAAAATCATAATCAGAGGCATGAAATCACCTCCTCTTTTATCACATGCTCCATCGCACAAGGAATGCTAATTTGGCACTGAAAATAATCATCAGGATTGCGACAATGGTATTGACTAGCCACGGAACCCAGGTGTTCTTCAAGAAAGTCCAGTAAGAACCCTTGTAGTCTGAAACCATAATACTCAGCCTTCCTATAAGAGCAGTTGGCGGAAGCCCATCTCCTAAAGGCCAGAGCAAGGTCAGTCCTGAAATGGCGACAGTTGCATGCAAGCCTATGGAATCCAAGTACCAGATGAGGGGAATGCCGATGATTGCTGCAGCACCGTATGTCAAAACGCCTTCAGATACGGGGATGATAACAGCCAGAAGTATATAGAGCAAGACAAGGGGTATGCTGATCACGGCAAAGGAGATAAGACCCCTGACTCCAGTTGCGGTCATTATCTGCTGCATCATACCGACAATGACCAAGGTTCCGAGAAGCGGCAGCAGCCTCTTCACTGTATCTCTGGATAAGACAAGAATTTTGATTTTTTTGGGACTGAGGAGAAGAGCAACCAGGGCAGAGATAACAAATTCTAAGGATAATCCTAGGATCGGAGTGGAAAAGGGCCAGATGCGGTAGGCTGCCACTAATCCGAAAAATACCAGGAAAGGCAGAAGGACTCTCCACCATTTCATCCGTGCTGGCACTTCAGGCATCTCCGCAAGAGCCTGCTCCAAGTTCATTGAGCCCTCTTTTTTCCATCCTAAAAAAAGGACGGTAAAAGTTCCCAGAATAAGAACAGGGATGCCAAGAGGAAGCTCAAAACCCACATAAGGGATGGCCGTTCCAGCACATAAAACCATGGCCCAGATGTTAACCGGAGGTGCTGCTGCGCTCAAACCAGCGACGATAAAGAGAATGGCAGCGACCTTTCTTTTTGGTATTCCCAAATAACCAAGTGCTATTGCTATCGGCGCACCCACGACAAGTAGAGATACGCTGCCTGCTCCTGTAAAGGCGCCGGGGATAAGGATGATGATCATTAAGATAATCAAGGCAATAAGGCGCTTATTATAGAAGTATTTTATCGTGCTTCTGACAACATAATTCACACCGCCAGACTCACTGATAATAGCCATGAATATGGTCGCTGTAGAAAAAACTAGTATCACATCCAGGTAAGTAAAAGCTCCTTCTACCAGGTGCCTTGCCAGTTGATCTGCTTGGGGCGTGTTTTTGATTGCGCCAGCTATGCCTCCAGCAACAGTCGCCGAGAGCATGCTCAATTCGACTGATAATTTCTTCCACTTGGCGAAAGCATAGGCAATTACCATAATGGCTAAAATTATTCCAACGCGGAGATACATGCTGTGAGTTCCGCTTCGATTTTATAATTCGCCTTTTGCCTTAGTCAAGTGATTTGAATGAATGAAATCTATGAATTTGACTCTTTTCCAATGAATTGTTATTCTTTTGCCAATCAAGCACAAAGGATCTTCAAGATATGAAGTGTCCCAAATGCCAATTTGAAAATCCTTCAGATACCCGCTTCTGTGGAAATTGTGCCGCACCTCTTAAGTCCTCTGATGAATTTGCTTTTTCCCAGACAGAGACTCTCCAGACACCCAGGAGAGGATTAACTTTTGGCAGCACTTTTGCTCAAAAATACAAGATCATCGAAGAACTGGGCAGGGGAGGAATGGGTGTTGTCTACAAAGCTGAAGACACCAAGCTCAAAAGAACTGTTGCTCTAAAGTTCTTGCCGCATGAGCTAACCCAAGACTTGGAGGCGCGGGAGCGCTTTGTCCATGAGGCTCAGGCTGCTTCACAGCTTGACCATCCAAACATCTGCACCATTCATGAAATTGATGAAACAGAAGATGGGCAGATATGGATCGCCATGGCTTTCTATAAGGGTGAGAGTCTTAGAGAGAGGATTAAGCGCGAGCCTCTAAACTTAGAAGAAGCCATAGATATTGCCTTCCAAATGGCACAGGGTCTGGCAAGAGCACACGACCAGGGTATTGTTCACCGGGATATCAAACCTGCCAATATTATGATTACTGTGGAGGGTTTGATAAAGATCGTCGATTTCGGTCTAGCAAAGCTAGCCAAGACGACACGCATAACCAAGGCCGGAACGACCTTGGGTACCGCTGCCTATATGTCACCTGAACAAGCGCGAGGGGAAGATGTGGACGAGCGCACAGATATCTGGTCGCTTGGAGTCGTACTGTACGAAATGGTCAGCGGGCAGTTGCCTTTCAAAGGCGATCATGAGCAGGCGATTATTTATTCTATTCTGAATGAAAATCCAGAACCAATTAAAGGAGTGCCAGCCGAGCTAGAGCGAATCATCCTAAAAGCGCTGGCCAAAAATCCTGCCGAACGCTATCAGAATTGCCATGAATTCATCAAGGTCTTAGGCCATGTCGAAGAATTATTGGGGGGAAAAACTCTACGGCGAGTATCTGCAAGAAAGAAGCCGCGCGGGCAAAAGTGGCTTTCCTCGCCAATATTCTGGGCGATGGTTGTTATTTTGGTTGGCCTTGCCGCTAGCTTGTTACTTTTCTTTCCTTCAAAAAAAATTCCCTTTTCTGAGCGAGGTTGGATCCTGATTACTGATTTTGAAAATCAGACTGGTGACGGAGTCTTTGATCGATCTCTAAATACAGCATTGACAGTTAGCCTCCAGCAATCCAGATATGTCAATGTCTTCCCTCGAACACAGATGCAAGCAACACTCCAAAGGATGGGAAGAAAATCGTTGGATATAATCAATGAAGAAGTGGGAAGGGAAGTTGCGTTGAGAGAAGGAATCAAGGCCTTTGTGGCCTGCAGTATCAGCCAAATAGGCAATGTCTACGCTTTGACTGCAAGCATTATTGATCCAAATACCCAGGTTGCTCTGAAGACAGAAACAATGCAAGCGAGGGGTAGGGATGAGGTCTTGAATGCCCTGAATGATTTATCGGGAAAAATCAGGAAAGATTTGGGTGAATCTTTGAAAGATATTAAACAGCAAAATATGGGCTTGCCAAGAGCTACCACATCTTCCCTAGAGGCCTTAAAAAACTATGCAGAAGCACTCCGCGCCTCAGGTAACGAAGCAAAGGCATTATATCAGAAAGCTATCGAGCTTGATCCAGATTTTGCCATGGCTCATGTAAGTTTAGGAGCTCTCTACTACTGGTCAAATGATCGGGTGAAAGGGGAGGAGCATTTCAAAAGAGCACTGAGTCTTTTGGATCGGCTCACGGAAAGAGAAAGGTTGTCGATACAAGCAACTGTGCCGGCTTATAGAGGTAATCGGGATGAGGCAACTACACAATACAAGGTGTACTTGAGCAAGTATCCAGATGACAGCAACGGCTGGTTCAATCTCGGACACAACTATCTGATGTTGAGCCGTTATGACGAATCCATAGACGCCTTTATGAAGTCTCTCAAGATATATCCCAACCAACCGACTGCCTACATCAATATTGCTTCTTGTTTAAGCATGATGGGAAGGTATCCAGAAGCGGTTGATAATTACCTTATAGCCTTCAAGCTTGATCCGCAGCTTCTTACATATGGGAATCTTAACCACGAGTTTGGCTTCACATATGTGGACATGGGTGAATTCCAAAAGGCTCAAGAAGCTTTCGAGAAAATGCTCGGAAAAGGAGATGATCAGAAAGCTAGGGGTCACCGTTCCCTAGCCTTGCTCAACATGTATCTGGGCAAGTACGCAATTGCCATCGACCATCTCAAGGAGTCGATTTTATTGAATAAGACACTCAAATATTGGCTAAGCGAGCTACGAGATCGTTTATTTCTGGCGGTCGTCTATCGGGAAAAAGGAAAGATGGAAGCCTTCGATCAAGAGCTCCGCCAAGTCCAAGAACTCTTAAGCAAAAATCAAGTTGAACCGTGGTGGTTACTTCTTGTTGGAAAAATCTATGCAAGGTTGGGAAGGATAAAACAGGCGAATGATTTGCTTAAAGAGATTTCAAGTAAGATGATTGAAGGAAACCGGAGTGATCAAGCCGCTTTCAATATCCTCAAAGGAGAGATAGAACTGTCCAAAACAAACTATACCGAGGCAATAAATTTATTTGAGATGGCTTATAAAATGCGCAACGACAATTATCCCCTGGAGTCTGTGGCCTATGGTTATTTTAAGAAGGGGGATTTGGATCAGGCGATTGCCAAGTATGAGTTGCTTGTTAGTAAAAAAGATTCCGGCTGGGAAGCTCAGGAATATTGGATTCTAGCCCACTATCAACTGGCCAAAATCTACGAAATAAAGGGCGATCGAGAGAATGCCATCCAGTCCTATCAGCACTTTTTGGATGTCTGGAAAGAAGCTGACAAAGATTTGGCAGCTTTAGTGGATGCTAAAAAGCGATTAGCTGAACTACAAAATTAATCAACAAAATTGTCTATTCCTTTTTTAGGAGGGCAAAGGTGATGAAAGTTATGTGGCAAGTGATTCTTATTACTATCTTTGCTGTGATGAACTTGCTTGCCTCTGAAACCCAGAATCCTCAAGTCTTGATTAAAACAGAATTGGGGAATCTTAAGGTTGAGATTTATGAAAAACAAGCGCCAATCAGTGCCTCGAATTTCTTAAAATACGTTGATGAAAACCGCTATGAAGGAGCTTCCTTCTATCGAGTTGTCAGGATGGATAACCAGCCCGATAATGCAATCAAGATTGAGGTTATACAGGGCGGATTGCGATCAAGCAATGGCAAGAAAACATTGCCTCCGATCGAGCATGAGACAACCCAGAAGACGGGTATTCTCCATAAAGATGGCGTTATTTCCATGGCCAGAAATGCACCAGGGACAGCTTCCTCTGAATTTTTTATCTGTATCGGCGATCAGCCGGAGCTTGATTTTGGAGGCAAAAGAAACCCGGATGGCCAGGGGTTCGCTGCTTTTGGGAAAGCGATCGAGGGGATGGACGTTGTAAAAAAAATTCAACTGCAGCCTGCAGACGGACAGATTCTCCTCTCCGAAGTGAAGATCTACAATATTATCAGGCTCAAATAATCATCTAGTGCATTTGGCTCCTTCCTGCCGAATTGGTATTCTTTCTGCGAGCAAGCGAATAGGAAGAAACGCTCATGAAATGCCCAAAATGCCAGTTTGAAAATCCCGCTGACACTCGCTTTTGCGGAAACTGCGCAGAGCCGCTCGCCCCTTCAAAACAACCTTTTCCCCCTTCCACAGAGACTCTCCAGACTCAAATTCCGGGGACATAATACTTAATACTATCATTTTTTCTGAAAGTCGGAAATTGGAATTGATAGGACAGCTTCATATTCATCTTTTGTAAGGAAAACGCTTTTCACCATTTCATCTCTTTTTAAATACCCTTCTGCTAGCCTGTGTTTTATTTCTCTAATTATTTCTGTTCCGAGTTGTTTTTCAGCATTATTTAATGCTTTGTATAGCTGCCTTAATTTTTCAAGGTCCTTATCCTCGAAGACTTTTTTTGATTTTTTTCTACTTCTTATTTTTTCTTTTATTAAGCTCACTCTGGCTAAACTTCTTCCAATTTCGAGCAGGGCTTTAGCTACATTTGGATTGTCGTACCTCCAGCAGCCTTTAAAATAATATTTGGCTTTTTCGACTTCACAACAATCATCAACAATCTGACATTTTCCTTCATATTCATCAAAGTCTTTAAAATAAGGACAAATTCTATCTATCATGCTTCGGGTTTGTTAAGTTAAATTTTTATGGGATTATATTGGTTTGATTGATTCCATTTCCTTTTTCAACCTTGTTGTTTATTTTTATATTGGCAAACATATTTTAAAAAATAATTTTAAAATGTCAAGATTATTAAGAAAAAATTTTTATCTTTTTTCTTCGCTTATCTATCTGAAATAGTTTTTTGATGAATAACTACACCTCTTTTTTTTAATTCCTCTACAAATAGCTCATACAGTTCATCATGAAAGATATTTTCAGGGAATAAAGCTCCTCTCTCTCTAATCTCGCCTGAAACAATCATCTGAGCAGCAATCGAAGCTGGAAAACTTGTTGTTTTTGCCATGGAAGAATAGTTCTTTTCTGAATCATAATAATCAATCATTTCAAAAACATGGGTTTGAAGCTTTCCTCGTTTCTTTCCAGAAACAACAATCCTCAGCAGAGTTACATCTTTCTCTTTCTCTAGTCTCATCCTGGAATCCAAAAGCTCCTCCAGTACACGCCGCGGAATAACTTCTTGATTTCCAATTCGAATTGCTTTTGTGGAAAAAAGGCCGCATGCTTTCAGGGTCGCAATTCCCTCTGCGTGGCCTTTGTGTCGAATTGTTTTCTGAGCAAGTTCGTCCAGGATTTTTCCTCGCATTGTATAAAGGAGGGAATTCAGGCCATCCGTATAAAAGCATTCCATCTCAGGAAAATCAGGAGGGAAGGCGATGGGTTCAACTTCAGATAAAGGAGGGACTTCGATTTCTTTTCCTCCCTTAAAGATTAAAGCATTTCTCTCATAAAAATTGAGAAGGCTGTCGATTGCATAGACAATCCTGTAATTCAGAGGCGGCTTTGGCTCGACAGGGTTTCCGCCGACATAGATCAGAGCTTTTTCAGTTTCATCAAGGAGACGAACCGCCCTCCCCACACAAACATTGGTAATGCCTGGTGAAACGCCTATGCCCGAGATGACAGTTATTCCTTTTTTCTTCCCGTCCTTATCATATTTAAGACGCTCTAAAGCCCATTCCCCGACTAAATCCACAAAATGACATCCTTTCCAAACCGCAGTCTCCAGTGCCAGAAGGCTGTGCTTATGGAGAAGTGCGCATAAAGCCACATCCTGGCCCTTGAAGATTTCTTCTCTTTGTTTTTCGTCTTCCATATCTCTCTTCAAAAGTGTTAGCCTCCTGCTTTGGATAAATTCCGCAGCTCGCTTTAGCTGGTCGGAACTCTTATCCACAAGAGTGACCTTGTTCTGAGGATCGCTCTCAATAAGGTCTTTTGCCAGGACGATCCCCATTTTCCCTGCTCCAAGAACAAGAAAATTTGCCATTTCTTTCTCCTGTAATTTTCGTGATAGGGAATAATAAATGATTAAGTCTCTTGATTCAACATGATTAGCAATAATCTCATTCTCATCACGAAATTTGGGATGCTTACTCTCAGCAATAAAGGATAGACTTTTCAGAAAATTTTATATAAATTCAGAAAGCAATGTGATTTTAATCAAGAAAAAAGGAGGGCGCTTTGATGAAAGTAAAGCGAAATTATTTAGAAAAATGGATTGTGATCGCTTTCATGAGTTTTGTAATAATGGCCTTTGTCTCTGCTCAAGATTTCAAAGGAAAATTGCTGGATATGACTTATCCCTATGAAGAAAGCACAATTTATTGGCCGACAGCAAAACCTTTCGAGTTGAAAAAGGTTTCCTGGGGAATTAGTGAAGGAGGATGGTGGTATGCTTCCAATGAATTCAGCGCTTCAGAGCATGGAGGAACCCACGCTGATGCACCCATTCATTTTGCCCAGAATGGACGGACTATGGATCAGGTTCCGCTTGCAGAGTGGATTGGCGCTGCTGTGAAAATAGATGTTACTGCGAAATGCGAGAAAAATCGAGATTATCTTCTTTCTGTCGATGATATTAAAGACTGGGAGAAAAAATATGGAAAAATTCCTGATGGCGCCTGGGTCATCATGTCCACAGGCATAGATACAAAATATTATCCTGATAAGAAAAAAGTCCTTGGCACAGACAAAAAAGGCACAGAGGCTCTTCCTGAGCTCAGTTTTCCTGGTTTTTCGCCTGAATCCGTTGAATTCCTTATAAAAGAGAGAAATATCCAAGGAATAGCCATCGATACCCCCAGCATCGATTGCGGAAAATCCAAAGACTTTAAGGTTCATCAAATTCTTTGTGGGGCAGGCAAGCTTGCTTTAGAAAATATCGCGCATCTGGATAAGCTCCCAACCTCAGGAGCCATGCTCTATGTCATCCCGATGCTTATCAAAGAGGGAACAGGCGCTCCAGCGCGGGTTTTCGCCATTCTTCCTTGAATAAAAAAGAAATAAGACATTTTGTTCTTATATCTTTTATGATTCTTTTAAGGAGGCCGAGTATGAAAAGACAAAAACACAAATCCCTGCGATTTTTGGGGCTCATTGGAATCACGCTGCTTTTCGCATCTGGTGTTCTCTTCAGCCAAGAGACATTGAATACTGGCTATGATAAGGCAGAATACATGATTCCCATGCGGGATGGAGTCAAACTTTTCACTCAGGTTTATACTCCAAAAGACCAGAGTCAAAAATACCCTATCCTTCTTTATCGCACTCCCTATTCAATCGGATTTTATGGTCTAAATGTCTACAGACCTTTCTTAGGGCCTAGTATCGATTTTGCTAAGGAAGGTTTCATCTTTGTCTATCAGGATGTTCGGGGAAAGTTCAAATCTGAAGGGGAATTTGTGGTGATGAAGCCTCACAAGGAAATAAAACAAAGCCCTCAGGATACGGATGAAAGCAGTGATACATACGATACAATTGAATGGTTATTGAAAAATATTCCTAATAATAACGGCCGCGTCGGACAATGGGGAATCTCCTATCCAGGATGGCAAACAGTAATGGGCATGGTCAATGCTCACCCAGCCCTCGTAGCTTCTTCACCTCAGGCTTCTCCATCTGACATGTGGGTCGGAGATGATTTCCATCACAACGGCGCGTTCCGCCTCATGTACACATTCGATTGGCTAGCCGGGAATGCCCAAATAAGATCAAGCTCATCTGAGAAGCGTGGCGCTTCGTTTGACTACGGAACACCTGATGGCTACAAATTCTTTTTAGAGCTCGGTCCTGTTTCAAATGTCGATAAAAAGTATTTCCAGAATCGTGTTCCCACCTGGAATGAATACATGGAGCACGGCGATTACGATAGCTACTGGAGGGAACAGAATGTCCTCCAGAATCTCAACAACATCAAGCATCCCATTTTGAATGTTGCAGGATGGTTTGATGCTGAAGATTTTTATGGCCCGATGAGTATCTACTATACGATTGAAAAGAAAAATCCAGAGAATAAAAGCACTCTTGTGGTTGGCCCCTGGCTTCACGGAGGATGGGCGCGCATGGAAGGCGATACTTTGGGCAACATCCAATTCGGCTCAAAGACTGGGGTTTACTTCAGGAAAGAAGTGGAATTGCCCTTCTTTGATTATTATCTCAAAGATAAAGGTCAACTGAATCTGCCAGAAGCATTGGTTTTTGAGACTGGCTCTAACCAGTGGAAGTCTTATGATCAATGGCCGCCAAAAGAAGCCAAAGAAAAAAATCTCTATTTTCTTGCTAACGGAAAACTCTCCTTTAATCCGCCATCTGAAAAATCCGATCAAGCCTTTGATTCTTACATCAGCGATCCCAATAAACCTGTTCCTTTCTCAGCAGAGATCCGAACAACTCAAGGTCACCTTTGGATGGTGGAGGACCAGAGGTTTGCTAGCACCCGGCCTGATGTACTTGTCTATCAATCCGATGTCTTGACCGAGGATATTACGATTGCTGGCCCTATCATTGCCAATCTTTTTGTCTCTGTAACTGGGACAGATGCTGACTGGGTGGTGAAATTGATTGATGTTTATCCAGCCAATGCTTCAGATAACAAGCCTAATCCATGCAATGTGAAAATGGGAGATTTCCAGATGCTGCTTGCCGGAGAAGTCTTCCGCAGCAAATACCGCTCAAGTTATGAAGAGCCTGAGCCTCTGGTGCCAAGCAAGATCACAAAGATCGAGTATGACCTTCGGGACAGGTACCATTGCTTTCTCAAGGGACACAGGATTATGGTTCAGGTTCAGAGCTCCTGGTTTCCTGTCATCGACCGCAATCCTCAGAAATTTAATGACATTTATCACGCCAAAGAGACAGATTTTCAAAAGGCCACCCATAGAGTCTATCGTTCAGCAAACAACAGCTCTCACCTCAAACTCAGGGTTTTGGATTAAGGATTAGGCTATCTCAATTTCGATTTGAATAAGGCTAAGGAGTACAGCAAGAGAAAGGCAGATTTTATAGCAGATACGTTTCTTGAAGCTGTAAAAAGATGGGAGATGATGGAAGGGTGGAAAAAATAGAGAAATAATATTCCATGCAAACTGTCCAGCTTGGCGTAAGCCGTCCACCGCTCAGGGTTGAAGATCTGCCAAGTCCTGAAGAAGTCTTTAAAGTAAGAAGAATAGGCCTTAAAGAGATCCTTACGCTTGTGCTCGGGCCAAGCATGATCGCTCTGGGCGTTTCTATCGGAAGCGGCGAGTGGCTCCTTGGCCCTCTGGCAATGGGGAAGTATGGATTTGTCGGCATTGGCTGGATCGTTCTTGTTTCTTCTGTGCTCCAGACCTTCTACAATGTCGAAGTTGGCCGCTTTACTGTTGCCACGGGAGAGGTACCAGTTGTCGCCTTTGCACGCACTCCTCCAGGAATACGCTTCTGGATCCCATTCACTCTATTCATTATCTACGTTGCCTGGATGTGGGGAGGTTGGGCATCGGCGGCCGGGCAGAGCCTTTTCACCCTTTTCACTGGCCGGCCAAATACACCTCAAGAGCTGGAAAGCGTCCGCCTTATTGGCATCGGCCTGCTGATCTTTGCCTATGTCCTATTCCTCTTCGGGAAAAAAATCTCCAGGACCCTGGAAGTCTTCAACATGGTGATGGTCTTTTTTATCCTTTTCTACCTCATTATCTTGACTATCGCTGTTGTCCCAATATCTTTCTGGGGCGGAGCCTTTGTCTCCTTAGTCAGATTTGCCCGGCCTCCTGCAGGGATCGATGTCTCTCTTCTTGGCGCTATTGCCGGCTACACAGGCTTTGCTTCTGGGATGAACTTCATGCTCATCAACTATTACCGCGATAAAGGCTATGGCATGGGTCACAAGGTTGGCTTCATTGCTGGCCTTGTCGGAGGAAGACAGAGGGCTGTGCTCTCTTCAGGAGTAACGTTTCGAGAGAGCGAGCAGAACACAAAACTCTGGAGGCGCTGGTTCAGGTTTCTTGCGACCGATCAGTGGGCAGTTTTCTTCATCGGTGCTCTTGTTGGCATGATGGTGCCAAGCATCCTGGTTGGATATTTGGCCGGGCTCCCAGGTGCAGGGCTTCCAGATCAGGCCAACATGCCTGTTTATGCGGCTTCGGAGCTCAGGCGGTTATATGGGTCGCTTCTTTTCTATTCAACTCTCTTTGTTGGCGCCTTGACCCTCTTCAAGACCCAGAGCATAATCCTGGAGATGCTCGTCCGCAATACAACTGACGCAGCCTATGCAGTGAGCGAGAAATTCCGTAACTTCCTCCAGGGTGACCCCAGGCGGTTCTATTATCCCTTCGCAGCAGTGCTGATAGTTTTTATCGGATTCATCATCCACTTCGCTTTGCCAACCACGCTCCTTGTTATCTCGGCCAATATGGCAAACTTTGCTGCACTTGTCTTTCCCTTTGCAGTGATATACTTGAATAGCCGTTTGCCGAAGCCGGCTAAGCTCAGCTGGTGGGGATATGTGATCCTCATCCTGAATGTCCTCTTCTTCGGTTTTTTCTTCGTCAATTTCCTTGTGGTTCAGCTAACAGGAACTCCATTAGTCAAGTTCTAAATCCTTTATTAGGCAAGGCCGACGAGTGGAAGCAGTATTCGAAGCCCAAGCCAGAGAATAGCTCCGCCAAGAAAGTCAAAGATTGCACCTGCCCTTATCATCTTTGTGATGGGAACCATTCCTGAACCGTAAACAATGGCATTGGGTGGAGTAGATACAGGCAGCATAAAACCCCAGCTTGCGCCCAGGGTAGCTCCTATAGCTGGAGGAATAGGGTTAACACCAGCAGCCATGGAAATCGAGATCACCACAGGCACAACCATGGTTGCTGCGGCTGTGTTAGAGGTTGTCTCGGAGACAAGGATACTGATATAGATGGCGACAAAGGTAATGGCCCAGACTGATGTCGCTCCACAGAAGTCGAGAATTCCTTTGCCCACTGCCTCAGCGAGTTTTGTCTGGAACATGAGGTCTCCCAAAGTCAATCCACCACCGAAGAGCAATAGAGTTCCCCAGTCAATATGGACTGCCTGCTTCCAGGAAATGGTGAACTCCCTCTTTTTCCAATTGACAGGGAGGACGAAAAGCAGGGCCGCAGCCAGAAGTGCAGCAGCCGCTTCCGGTATTCTTGTGTTATAAGTTTTTGATACAGGAGCTGCAGTTCCATATATCAGGGCTAAAAAGCCAGGTGTAATCCACAGGACCACTGCCACCAGAAATGCGAACAAAGCATTTCTCTGACCGCGAGTCCAATTCCCAAGTTTTATGAGTTCTTCTCTCACATATTCCTGCCCACCCTCTATCCGTCTAACTTCTGGCTTATGAAGGAGATACATCATGAAAAAGAGGAAGAAGTACATAACGACAAGTAAAGGAATGGCAAAAACCATCCACTGGAAAAAAGGGATTTTTACCTTCACAAATTTCTCTATCATGGCGAGCCCGATGAGGTTGGGTGGTGTTCCTACAGGTGTGCCAATGCCTCCGGCTGATGATGCATATGCAGCCATCAGCATCATGCCAGTGCCATAACGGAGACGGTGGGGGTCAACTTCTTTTCCTGTTTTTTGGGAGATCATATCTGCCATTGTAGAGATTATGCCCATCCCGATAGGGAACATCATGGCTGTTGTTGCAGTATTGCTGATCCACATCGAGATGAAGGCTATGAGAGCTCCATAAGCAAAAAGAATGCGTCCTGCACTATCACCCACCCAGCGGATGGACATAATTCCATATGCTAATCTTTTATCGAGCCCATGGACAGACATTGCCCTGGCAAGGATAAAACTTCCGAGGAAGAGGAATATGATTGGGTCGGAAAAGGATGCAAATGCCATCTTGGCGCTGGTCACACCGAAGACCACACAAAATACAGCTCCGAGCAAAGCTGTAATCGGAATGGGAATTGGCTCTGTCACCCACCATGTCACTGCCCAGCCGATTATTGCGGCCAGCCTGTGAGCCTTTTCGCTCAGAGATGGCATCGGCAGGAGGAAGAGCGTGATTGCTACGAGAGGCCCAAGAAAAAGCCCGATGGTGTTTCTGAAGCGCTCAAAACGTTCCTCAGCCCGAGATAGACTTTCTTTTATCTCAATAGAACCCTTGGTGCCTCGGCTTTCCTCTTCTATCATTTTTTTGTTCAATTTTTCTTTCGGTTTCGATTCTCTTGATTTTTATAATTTTGGCCAAAATTTTTCAACATAATTTTTTTGAAGCACCTTATCAGGCAGCTTCTTTTCCTTGATATCAATCACCAGTAATAGATATATTTTTTCCGAGAAGTCCGCCCTCCTTGTCTTGAATTCATATATTTACAGTTTCTGCGGCGTCACAAAAAACATGGTTGTTTCGATGTCTTATAGGACCAGCTGAATTACAAAGGCTCGGATACTCTAAAAAATAGCATCATCCCTATTCCCAAAAACAGTAAGCCCAGCTATTGACTTTTTAACGGATTTTTTAGAATATCATGATATACGAAAATATATTTTGTGATTATCATGATAATAAAGCTTCAGCGCCTCCTCAAACTCGATGCAAGTTCCCAAACGTCCTGTTTCCTGTGGGGACCCCGGCAGACTGGAAAAAGTACCCTCCTCAAGGACCTTTTCTCTGAAGCAAAATATTATGATCTGCTACTGTCGGAAGTCTACAGCCGGCTTCTTTCGTCTCCCTCCCTGATACGGCAAGAATGCGAGGCTTTAGGGTTGACCGGAGAGACCCAGACCCTGCCCATCATCATCGATGAAGTTCAGAAGCTTCCCTTCCTGTTAGATGAGGTCCATTGGCTCATCGAAAATAGAGGGCTCAGGTTCATTCTCTGCGGGTCAAGTCCTCGGAAGCTCAAAAGAAGCGGCGGCCATCTTCTCGGCGGCCGGGCCGTCCGCTATCAACTCTTTCCGTTTGTTTTTCCCGAAATTCCTGATTTTTCTCTTCTCAGGGCCCTCAACCATGGGTTGCTTCCCCGCCATTACTTGGCTCAGGAGCCTGGTTCCCTTCTTGAAGCCTATGTGGGTGATTACATGAAAGAAGAAATCATGGCCGAAGCGGCAACGCGAAACATCCCCGCCTTCAGCCGCTTTCTTGAGGTGGCGGCGCTTTCCAACGGAGAGATCGTCAATTTTCAAAACATCGCTTCAGAATGCGGCGTCACCGCGCCCACGGTCAAAGGCTACTTTCAAATTCTGGAAGACACCATGCTCGGGGCGTGGATTCCGGCGTTCCGCAAACAGATGAAAAGACGGGTGATTTTGTCCCCGAAATTCTATTTTTTTGATGTCGGCGTCGTCGCGCACCTCACTCGCCGGGGGATGGTCCGGGAAAACTCCGAGCTCTTCGGAAAAGCCTTTGAACACTTCCTGATCCTGGAAGTCCTGGCCCATGCCCGGTATTCAGGACTGAATTATCCTGTCCAATACTGGAGGACGGCTTCCCAATTCGAAGTCGATCTCATTCTTGGCCAGGGCGAGACCGCCGTAGAAATCAAGGCAACGCCGCTTGCCCAGGACCATCATCTCAAAGGACTTCGGGCTTTCCGGGAAGAATATCAGGCCAAGTGTCTGCTCGTTTCCCAAGACCCCCATCCCAGGAAGACGGCCGGTGGAATCCTCATCCTGCCCTGGCGGGACTTCCTGGGCAGACTCTGGGCGGGAAATCTTACAGATGGGCGCGATCTCTTATAGATCAGAGGCCAAAAGGAGTCAGATGGTCAAGGCTGTTACTGGTCCTAGAGTTTATAACGTGTGGATCGATATGCTCAAGCGTTTAGTCCCTTATGGAAGGACTCATCGGTTGTCAGTATTAGTGGCTGGCATGCTTCGATATACTTATGAAGTTGCTCATGCGAAGGCCGGCTCAAATTCCAAAGCAAGAAAACTTGGCGATGACTCTTTTATTATTGCGTTTGAAGACTAATACAAAGGCAAGGCTTGACCGCAAAGAGGCGTTTTTGATAAGCTCTTTGAGATTTCCTCCATTAATTTTTTGAGGACATCAGGATGAAAATATCAAAAAAAATATTGATCACAGTTTTGTTTGTTTTGCTCTTTGCTTCTCAATGCAAAAAACAGTTCGTGCCGATGGCCAAGCCAGAAGAAGTGGGGATGTCGTCAGCTCATCTTAAAATTATCGATAAAATTGTCAAAGAGGCGATTAAAAACCGTGATTTTCCAGGAGCAGTAGTTCTTGTCGGAAGAAAAGGAAAGATTGTGATACGCAAAGCCTATGGGGAGAGCCAGTGGGTTCCCAAACGCCGGCCAATGGATGTCTCCATGATTTTCGACATTGCATCGATCACAAAGCCTGTAGCCACAGCGACATCTATCATGATTTTGGCAGAGCGGGGAAGGGTGAGTTTATCGGATAAAGTTAAGGATTATGTCCCTGAATTTGCGCCTTTTATTGATGAAAATGGAAAGCCTGGAGATGATGCCCGCCTCTGGCATCTTTTGACCCACACATCTGGATTGCCTCCCTACACGGATGCCGCAGAAGTCGAAAAAAAGTATGGAAGTCCTTGTCCGATACAGGTAATGGTGAAGCATATCGCCCAGCTCAAAAAATCAGATCCTCCTGGCAAGGCATTTAACTACAGTTGTCTGGGGTTTATTACTTTGGCCTATATCGTGAAAAAAGTCACAGGAGAGACAATCGCCGAGTTCTCAGAAAAAAATATCTTTAAGCCGTTAAAAATGAAGCATACTTTTTTTACACCGCCCAAAAGACTCTATCCTCTCTGTGTTCCGACAGAAGTCATCAAGGGCAAGTCTTTGATCGGAGTTGTCCATGATCCGCTGGCAAGGCTGCTGGGTGGGATATCAGGCAATGCCGGCCTTTTCTCGACAGCAGACGACCTGGCGATTTTTGCCCAGATGATGCTGAATAAAGGGGAATACAATGGTGTGCGTATCTTAAGCCCACTCGCAGTGGAACGGATGACATCTGTTTATCCAGAAGTCTCGTTCTCCGGCCGAGGCTTAGGCTGGGATCTCAATTCTTCTTATGCAACCAATGGAGGCGACATTTTTGGACCTCAATCGTATGGACACACCGGATATACAGGCACCTCAATCTGGATTGATCCTGAGACAGAGACCTTTGTCATTTTTCTCACAAACAGGGTTCATCCAGATGATAAAGGTTCGATTGTTTCTATGAGGAGTAAAGTGGCAAACGTCGTCGCCAGTTCAATTATAAAGAAATGAATTAATATAAGCGCAACAAGAAATGTTGCATGGTCATTGCGAACCCTGAAAGGGTGTGGCAATCTCTTAGAGTAATTTTGTGAGATCGCCACATCACTTCACCCCTCGCGACTCTTTTATTATTGCGCTGCGTTAATAAGGTTAAATTTTAATCAATAAAGTTGACAGAATAATAGAACTTGAATACAAAATAAAAAAAAGGAGGGCCAATCATGCTTAAAGATTTCAAAGAATTCGCTATGAGAGGGAATGTGGTTGACATGGCAGTTGGCATCATTATTGGTGCAGCTTTTGGCACGATTGTCAGCTCACTGGTTGCAGATGTCATCATGCCGCCAATTGGATTATTATTGGGAAGGGTTGATTTTTCTAATCTCTTTATTGTGCTCAAAGGAGGAACTGCGCCTGGTCCCTATGGAACTCTCGCCGCAGCACGACAGGCAGGGGCAGTTACCCTTAATTATGGTGCATTTATCAACACGATTATAAGCTTCGTCATTATTGCCTTTGCTGTTTTTCTCCTCATCCGTGGTATCAATAAACTGAGACGCCAGAAGGAAGCACCTCCTGCTGAACCTACTACTAGAGCATGCCCCTATTGTTTATCCACAATTCCCCTCAAATCCACTCGCTGTGCCTATTGCACATCCGAGTTGAAAGCAGGATAATCGGAAAATTATTTAAACTCGACTTTCTCGCTTTCTTTTGGAGGCTCGCTCCTGCCGCCAAGGTATTTGGCCAAGAATGCCTCTGCAGCAGCATAGAATTTGAGCCTGTTCTCAGGACGGGCAAACCCATGCCCCTCATCGGGGAAAACAATATACTGGACTTCTTTCCCTGCCTTCCTCACTGCTTGCACGATCCGCTCGCTCTCACTCTGGTTCACTCTCGGATCATTGGCGCCCTGGGCGATGAGAAGTGGGATCTTTATCTGGTTAGCCTCGAAGAGGGGAGAACGGGATTCAAGAAACTCCTTTTCCTTGTCAGGGTCACCGACTCTGTGTTTGAACATGTTCAGCATAGGAGCCCAGTATGGAGGAATGGACTTAAGCAGAGTGACAATGTTGGATGGTCCCACGACATCCACGGCACAGCAGAAGACATCAGGTGTAAAGGTTGCTCCAACAAGGGCAGCATAGCCTCCGTAGGAGCCTCCGTAGATGGCTATTTTCTTCGGATTTGCAACACCTGACTTTATTGCCCAGTTGACGGCATCAATGAGATCTGTGTGCATCTTTGCCCCCCATTCTCGGTTCCCTGCATTCAAGAATTTTTTCCCGAAGCCAGCAGAGCCGCGGAAATTCACCTGGAGGCAAGCATAACCACGGTTTGCAATCCATTGTGCCTCAGGATTATATCCCCAAGTATCCCTTCCCCATGGCCCACCATGGACATTAAGGACAAGGGGAAGATTTCTTGACTCAAGACCAACTGGGAGAGTGAGGTAGCAAGGAAGCTCAAGTCCATCTTGCGCTTTTATGAGGACAGGCTTCATCTGCGCCAGCTTCAAACCCTCGAGCTTTGGCTGGTGGGTGAAGAGGAATGTCCCCTTTTTCTGGTCTCTGTTAAAAACGTAGTAGTAAACAGGCCCATTATCCGTCGTAAAGGCGACAAGCCAGGATTTGTCATCCCGGCTTCTGTTTGAGATAAAAAAATCTCCCTGGTGGAGCTTGGCAATGGCATTCATATCCTCTTTTATGGAATCGTCCAGAATCTTCCATTCCACCCTGAAACGATTGACAGCCACTGCCTGTGGATAATAAAGCTCAGGGTGGATCATGACACTGAATATTTCTGCACCTACGGGCTCAAATATCTTCTCTTCTTTTCCTGTTTCAATATCTTTTTTGTAAAGGGTTGTGAGGTCTGTCGCGAGGTCATGATAGAAGTAAAGGGCTTTTCCATCCTTGGCAAATGTAAGAGGAAAGCAATTGTCGTCTGGCCCCCAAGAGATGAGCTTGCTCCACGGAGAAGATTGGTTTTTTCTTATCCTTATTTCTCCTCCTCCATCCGGAAGACTGGCATAAGCAGCTCGGATAGCAAAATTGGGATCAGAAATCCACGCCATAACATCTCCAGGGTTTTGGGTATCGAGGGTTGAGGCGCCAGTTTGGATATTTATGCGATAGGCATCAAAAAATCTCCTATCCCTCAGATTCATCGACACAAGGAGCTCCTCAGGGTGGTCCTTGTGGGTTGCGATGACCTGGGCCTGGATGCCTGAAAATGGAGTGAGATCCCTTATCACAGGAGCAGTTGAGGGAGCTTGAAGATCGACGGAGTAAATATGCCAGTTTTCGTCTCCATCTCTGTCCTGAATGTAAAGGATATGTATTGAATCTTCTGCCCATCCATAGCTTCTAATTCCTCTTCTCCTGTCCTGAGTCACGACTTTATCATCCTCCTTGCCAACTGTTTTCACCCAGACATTGAGGACACCCTTATCTGGAGCAAGATAAGCCATGAATTTTCCATCGGGAGAAAGCTTGGGCGATGCCTTTTCAGGATTTCCAAAAAGGATATCCCTCGGGACGAGAGGTGGGAGCTCGGCATTTAAAGAGAGGAAAAAGGAAGCTGTCACGATTATAAGCAAAGCAAACCTAAAAATGAGTTTCATAGATACCTCCTTCTTTTCATATATCATATGGGGTCAGGTCTTGCAATATAACACTTCATTTGACGAGCTATCCTGATAATATATGACAAAAACGCATAATTGTTATAATGTAAGAACTGACCCCATGAAGGAGAGAGAAAAGGAACTCTACGAGATTTTGAAGAATCTCAATATTCCCTATATTCGGCACGAACATCTACCTGTTTTTACAGTTGATCAGGCCTCGAAATACTGGGGAACCATTCAAGGTACTCACTGCAAGAATCTTTTTCTGCGCAACAAAAAGGGCAACTACCACTATCTTGTTATTTTGGAGCACTCGAAAGAAGCAAATCTTAAAGCATTGGCAAAGCAACTGGGCGAGGATAGGCTCAGCTTTGCCTCAGCAGAGAGGTTAATGTGTTATCTTGGACTCGAAACCGGCGCAGTTTCGCCTTTCGGTCTAATAAATGACAGCAAAAAAGAGGTTATGGTCGTGATGGACCAGGATTTAAAAAATTCGAAATTCATCAATTTTCACCCAAATGTCAACACTTCTACAGTGGGAATTGATTTTGCGGATTTTGAGAAGTTCCTTGCTTGGTCTGGTAACAGTGTTCGCTTTCTTCACTTCTCTTAAGTTCGCACGCTAAAATTCAAAAGCCACCTTTTATTTTTTTACTGAGATTTAGATTATTTCTTTTCTAATTTTTTTTCTGATTAATTTTCAAAAAATTGAATGAGATGAAACAGCTTAAGAGTTATCTCAATTTCTTTTTAACTGCCAAGTGCATAATTTTCACTCTGTTTGTGATAGTCTTACTCGTCTAGGTGTACCTACTAACTCAAGCTAAATTATTCTATCATGTAATTAAAATACTGTTTGTCGTTCTTCTAACGCTATTGATCAACACCTTGTTCAAATCGTCATTGAAGCAAAAAAAATAGCTCTCTGGATTCTCTTTCTCATTTTGCTTAAACTGCCCTTTTGCTTCCACTATCAAGGACTTATCACTAATTCTGACAACGCCGTCGAAGCACTTCAGTCTGTGGATATTCAAGTGAGTAAAAAAATTCCTTTCATGATGGTTAAGTTTTTCTTTGACAGCGAGCCGGTCGTCTATCGCTTTTTCCGTCCCTTTGAGAGTATTCCTTCTGAATTCTTCATTCGTTCAGGTTTTATGAGGTGTTGACAGGGATTCATCACGAATGATATCTATTGGTTGCAACGTCAACTCATGCGATTTGGGGAAAAAATGTAGAAAACCATTACGGAGAGAAAAAGGGAATTCCTATAATTTATAATTAAAAGCCGCTACGGGTATCGATTCGGGTGGCTGGCCTGCATGCGGTAGGCAGGGAGGGCCGCTCCTACTGGGAATAAAACCGTTTAAACATAGGGAGTCCCTTCGTAGGGCCTCGAGGAGATCTGACATGAAGCTTACTGTGATCATTCCTGCTTTCAATGAGGTTGAGACTATACTGAAAGTGATTGAGAAAGTGAAAGGGGTTCCTCTTGATAAAGAGATTATTGTCGTGGACGATGGCTCCACGGATGGAACCAAAAGTGTACTTAAGGGATATGGAGAAGAGGTAAAAGTCTTTTTCCATGAGGTCAATCAAGGGAAGGGTGCCGCCATACGGACAGCTATCCCTCACATCACCGGGGATATGGTCATCATTCAGGATGCCGATCTGGAATACGACCCCTCTGAATATCCTCGCTTGATTGCTCCTATTCTTGAAGGGAAGGCGGATGTTGTTTATGGATCAAGGCTTCTTGGAGGACCTCATCGGGTTCTCCTTTTCTGGCAATCGGTTGGAAACAGGATTGTTACCATGTTATCCAATATGCTTACGAACTTGAACCTAACCGATATGGAAACGGGTTATAAGGTCTTTCGAGGCGAAGTCATTAAGAGGATAAAAATTGAAAGTAACCGTTTCGGTTTCGAACCAGAGATAACAGCAAAAGTGGCTAAAGCAGGGTGTCGTGTCTGCGAGGTTCCCATCTCCTATTGTGGCCGGGATTATTTGGAAGGGAAGAAGATAAACTGGAGGGATGGTATTGCGGCCATCTACTCGATTATCAAATTCAATCTCTTTTGAATTGTTATCCAAAGATATTTGAAATTTCGATGAATTCAAACCTCAAGAACCGTCATGCTGAACTTGGTTCAGCATCTCACTAGACAGAGGTTTATGAGACCCTGAAATCGTAGACCCTGATCCTGAACCAAGATTGACATCCACCATCTTCTGACAATATACTCTTTGTGTGTCCGGCAGCAGGATTTTGGGGCTCGAAGAGGAGAGAAATTGTGCTATCCCAAAAACGAAATTCCTATCACCAATAATGACTCCTCTGATAAAGCTTCGACGAAAGTCATTCCCTGTCGGGGAATTCCTTCTCTTTAACTTCCTCTTGATCTGCTTTCTCTTCCAGATCTTTCTCATCACAAAGCTGACCTTTCTTTATCCCGTCCTGAAGTTCCTTTTTGTCCTGGAATGTTTGGGGCTTGTCGTCGCCTTTATCCAGATTTCCATGAAGCAGAAGATTATGTTACTCGCCCTTTTCCTCATCATCGCCATCCGCATCCCTTTCTACGCCAAGGGCGACGGTCTTATCTTTCACTCCGACAATGCTCTCGAAGCGCTCCAGGCTCTGGAAACCCATAACCACAAGACTGCGCCTTTCTTTCTCCTGAACTCCAGCAGTCATAACGGAACTCTCAAGTATCTCTTTGTCGCCTTCATCTGGGATTTCTTCGGGACGAGCTATGTATCCTTCGTCCTCTTTCAGCTCCTCATCTTTCTCGTCTTTATCTTCATCATGTCTCAGCTCTTCAAGAGATTCTTGGATGAAAAGGTCGTTCTTCTTTTCCTACTTGTCCACTTCGCCTTCATCGAGGTCATTTTCGACTACTCCCTTTTTCTCCGGGCTGCCCCCTATCTGGAAATGCTGACGGTTTTTCTTCTGGGAGTCTATCTATTCGATTTCACTTTAACGAACCGAATCCGACTTTTTCAGGCCACTTTTTTTCTCCTGTTTTCGGCCTATCTTCATTCCCTTATCATTTTCCTTTTAGTCCCATTCGGCCTGACGGTCATTCTTCTTTCGTTCAGCAGGAAAATGCCTTGGATAAACCTCATCTTTCTTTCGGCCGGCGGGCTAGCGGGCAGCTATCACCTCATTTATTATAAGTTGTATGGCCCCATACCGCCCCCGTCCGGGCAGTGGTGGTACAGGATTGTCTTCTTTTCGCCTTCTCAGTTCTGCTTCGGCGATATTCCTCACTACTTCCAGGCTCTAGCAAGGGATCTCTGGACGGCCTTTCACAACCTCTTCGACTTCGAATTCCTCTACTCCCTCGAGTTTTTTAAAGACATGAGCTTTAAAGCGCGCCTCCTCCGAGTCATGAACAGGTCGATCGTCTATCTATCTGCTGCGGTGGTCCTGTTCGCCCTCGTCCTGAGCTTTAAGAAACTTTTTCCACGGATCAAGGAGAAGTTCAATGAACGAAACTGGCCCTATCTTTTTTATATTCTCACTCTTATCACCCTTGTCAGCAAAGCGTTCCTCCTCAGTCCCAGGCCTCATTACGAGCCGAGACATAACATCGATATGGCCTTCTGGGTAGTGATGGGTTATCTTTTAGCCTCCTCCGCTCTCGTCCCGCCTCGCAAACTATTTTCCTTCAGGTTCATCGTCCTGCTCATTTTCTTCTTCGCCATGAGCATCCCCCACTATACGTATTACCTGAAGATCGCACAGTTCAAAAAAGAGTCCTACCAAGAAATAATTCCTCTCTTGAAGTCCAAAGGAGTCCGATACTTGGCTACGGACTTCAGCATTGCCTACCCCATCTATTTTCTCACCAACCAGAGAGTGGAAGTCACGGATTCGCTGGGACCGGTGACGGCCTCCTTCTTCTATCCTTGGCTTAAGGAAAAGGTTGATAAGATTTCTTGGAAGAAAAAGGCTTATCTATTTTTCGGCGATAATTACTACCGAAGAAGCTGGCACAAGGCATGGACACATGATATTCAGAAAAGAATCCTCACCCATCTGAAAAACGAGAATGTTCCTTACACCATCCACAGGCTCTCCTATTATACCGTCATCATTCCAAAGCCAGCTGCAACGCGAAATCAAAAATAGGGGAGACGGCTATTTGGATCGATACCGTTCGGCGGCAAAGCCCATGAAGCAAAGAATTTTTCTCTCGGTCGTCATCCCTGTCTTCAACGAAAGTCGCCGTATCCATCATCTTGGCGAGGTCCAGGCCTTCCTCGATAGCCAGGATTTTACCTCCGAAACAATCGTCGTCGACGACGGAAGCTCGGACGACACTCTCCAAAAACTGAGCCCGTGGAAAGGACAGGAGAGGTTTCAAATTATTTCCTATCACCCAAACCGGGGAAAAGGCTATGCGATCAAGAGGGGGATGGGCCAGGCCGCCGGGGAGTTTCGGATATTTATGGACATCGACCTCTCGACATCACTGGAGGAGTTTCACAAATTCCTGCCCTTCCTATGGTCCCATGACATCGTCATCGGCACCCGCAAGGACATCAAGGGCAACATCGTCGAACATCAACCCTGGATCCGGGAAGCCTTGGGCAAGGGATTCACATTCCTCTCACGGGTCATGCTGCAAGTCTGGCTTTCGGACTTCACATGCGGCTTCAAATGCTTCTCCGCAAAGGCGGCCAACGCGATCTTTCCCCGGCTGACAATTGACCGTTGGGGATTCGACTCGGAGATCCTGTTCCTGGCTAAAAGATTCGGTTTTTCGGTCGAGGAGGTCACGGTCCGCTGGAAAAACGACCGGCTCACAAGGGTCAAATTCCCGCAAGATATCATCCGGTCCTTCTCGGACCTGCTAACAATCAGGCTCAACGATTTGCGCGGCGTGTATCATCAGTCAAGGCCTCCACGCCCTCCGGCGAGATGAGCAAGACGGCTTTCCTCGCGATCTTCTGGAGAGAGTTCGAAGGTGAGGTCATTGCCGTCGATGATGCCCAGTTTTTGTGAATTAAACAGACAATCCTAAGATAATCAAAAGCTCAATAACAAAGTAAAGCACAAAAGAAACATAATTAAGAAATAACTGTGCCGAGTGGCCTCTTCTTTAGTCGGATGAAGCATGAGCTTTCCAATATTCCAATCAAAAATTGACCATACACCAACGAACCTTTTTTTTGGCTGAGAGCCCAAGGCCACTTCGTGGCTCTCTGGATGAGTGGATCCGTATTATGAATAAAAGGTTTGCCAAAATGCCTATAACTTTGCACATATTTATAAGACCCAATCGCAAAAAAAATTACGGTAACGGCTAACAGACTCAATAAAACAGTCCCCACACGCTTGTGTGCCCGCCACTCGACAATGACCACCAATAGTAAAACAACGGGTATAAAAGCAAGAAATGTTCCCTTCGTTAGCAAGCCAAGCCCTAATAGAACCGCAAGCCAAATCTTACTCGAAAGAAACGGAGGCAGACAGATACCCGAAGACCATAACCTATCTGGAGAACTTTTTCCGGCGCTCGCTTCTTATCCAGGAAAGCCAATTTTTCGCAAGAGCCTTTTCTCCTTTTGAATTAGGATGAACTCCATCTGGATCATACAGATTTATCTTATCTTTTAAAACAAAAAAATTATCAACAAAGATTATTTCTTCTTTTTTTGCTATTTCTTTAATAGTTGGATTTATTTTTTCTTTGACCAATCTATTTTTTTCCTGACTATAAGCTTCTCCATAAAAAAGAGGTACGCTAGCAATCAAGATTTCAGGGCATTTATTGTCGTTTCCTCTGAAACTCTTAAAATTTCCTATGATAGTTTTCAAGTTTTCTTCAAAATTGGCTAGTTCATACTTATGCTCGAGCAAAGGAATAACGTCGTTTGTCCCTAATTGAATTAAGATAAAATCGGGTCTCGTTTTTATCCAATTTTCATAGTGTCTCGTGAAAAACCATTGATAAGACTGAGAACTCAATCCCCCTTGCGACAAGTCATTAATAACTACTTTGCTCTTTGAAAATTTTAACATTTCTTTAAGATGGTAGGGGATTTGTCTCATTAAACTATCCCCTGCGCAACAAATTGTGAACTTGATTTGATCATTTATTTTACATCCCGCTATGCTCATCAGAACAAAGATAACTATTATCCTTCTCATATTATTCATCTTTAATAATTAGATCATAATAAAAAAATACGATATATTCTTCAAGCTAATTTTATTCTATCCTTTATAAAACAGGTGGGGTCAGGTCTTGCAATATAACATTTTCTTTAGCCACCAATCTTGCTAATGTATGATAAAATTGCAAAATTGTAATAATGTAAGATCTGACCCCCAAAAACAAAAGATTTGAGCTATTCAGGATTTTTCGTATAATAAAAATATGAACCGAGTAAAAGAAATTCGAAATCGGCTGACACCGCTTTTTAAACAAGAAAAAAGCATAATTTTTGTCTATATTTTTGGTTCAACCACCCAGGGAACAACCAATTTTGAAAGCGATGTGGATATAGCTGTTTATTTAGATAAGAAAAGAGCCGGTGATTTTTTCAAAAAAAGGTTATTTTTAATTGAAAAAGTCCAATCCCTTTTGAAAAGGCCAACGGAAATTGTCGTTCTTAATGAAGTAAACTCAATATTTTTTAAATTTGTAATTATCAAAGAAGGAAAAGTAATCTTCGAGAGAGATCATGGAAAAAGAGTGGATTTTGAATTAAAGATAATGCAAGAATATTATGATTTTCAGCCATTTCTGGATGAATATAATAAAAGCTATCTTCAAAGGTCTCTTGAGAAATATTCATGACTAAAATAACTCGTCAAAAAATTTTTGATAAAATCCAACAGCTTGACGAATATCTATCTTATTTGAATCAATTAAGAAAAGAAATAAAAAGCGAAAAAGCATTTTTAGCTGACTTTCATTTTTATGGTTTAGCAGAGCGTTATTTACAACTAAGCTGTCAAGTAATAATTGATACTCTGAATTTGGTGATTATTGAAGAAGGTATTGAAAAACCTGAGAGTGGACAAGAGATAGTTTCTTTCCTTTTTAATAAAGGCGTTATTTCTCAAAATTTATCCTCCAGATTAGAAGGGGTGGTTGGCTTCAGGAATATTTTAGTGCATGAATATGGCAAAATCGACCGCAAAAGAATCTACCAATTTTTTATGCAAAAATTAGAAGATTTCGAGGCTTTTAAAAAAGAGATACTTAAATTAACAAAAAAGAAAGATAAAAAAACACTTTAGCTAAATTCGCTGTCTCTTTCGAAAAAAAATCCTTTTCCCTATATTTTCCTCTTGACATTCTTTATAGAGATTAATAAAATGCCATTTTGAGGAAATGCCAAGGAAGAAAAAGGGTGATACCCGAAACTAGCAACCCAATTAAGCGATATCAATTTTTTCGTTTACTACTTTTATAGTTTTTTTCACTATTGGTCTTTAGCGCTTTTCGCGCTTTCACCCTTTCTTGCCTTATACCTATGGCCTGAGTAGGCTAAGTTTGATTTCTAAGTTAAACAGGTCATTCAATGCTAACGGCGGTAGCCTATCTTTTTAACAAAAAAAGGCAAAATCAGAAGATTTCAATATTGACTACTAATAGACTGCAATATTTCTTTCTTAAACGCCTCAAAATCCCCCAGTTTATTCTTCAATATGTCGTAAACCAGCCTATCATCAACACGCCCATATTCGTAAACAAGGATATTCTGCAAACCTTTCATTCTCTTTAGGGTTTCTTTCGTTGTAGAGGAGATGATCTTTGCTTGCTCTAACTTTTCGAACAAATCGTCTTCCTCAGAGGGCAGTCCAAGACGGAGTCCAGTAACAATTAATGCGGATATGTCAATGACACACTCGATGCAAACCTGAAGCAGCCTTTCACAAGCACGTCTTTTTTCTATGCTTCTATAATCTTCAAAGTTTAAAGGCATGATTTCGTGGAGTTCTCGAAGATATCCATCGAGCTCATCAATTCTAGCGAGCACTCGCTCACGATCCAACAGCATCGACCTCCTTAAGGTAGCCATAGTAGATGTGCTTAAAATCCTCGAAGGCCTGGGCTGTACGGCAGGCTACTTTATAGAGCAATCTTTCATCTCGAACAAATAAGATCTGGCCATCTTTAAGCACTCTTCTACGGACATAGAGGGGAAGTTGCTGGAAAATCTGGACGTCGAGAGAAAATTCCTTGAGATAGTCAAGACGTTTGCGGGAGAGCTTAGTTTGGTCAAATGGTTCAATCTGTGGCAACAGCACTAAGCATACATCTATATCCGATGTTGGTGTCTGCTCTTGGCGGGCCAAACTGCCAAAGAGAAGGACTGCGAGTACATTCGTATCCAGTTGAGCTTTTGTTAATAGTCTCTCTAAATGTGCTTCTTTTCTCTTATCGATTATGCGTGCCATGGCTAATAGCCTCTTAATGCTGCCAATTATATCACAAAAAAAAATTTCTAGAGAAGAAGATACTAATTATGAGCAATACTGCTGCTTTATTCCTTAATGTTTAGAAAAATTTATTACAACGCTCCTAAAAGAATCAATAAAACGAATCAAATCAGTGGAACCAACAGCTCCCCCCTGCTACAACCGCAAAAGCAATTTCTATGTCTTATCAAAAGAAGAAAGACTTTCTTAGCTTGTCTATTTTCTAAGGTCGTAATAATAATACACAGGAAATGATTTTCCAATTATGGGAGGGAATACTTTCTTTTCAACTACCTCAAAGTATTTCTCAAGCATGGAGTTTACCATCATCCTAGAATTTATAAATTCTTCATCAAGCGGTCTTCTTGAATATATAGATAGCACAGTATCAAGAATCTTATTTCTTTGTGGGCAAATAGTGAAGAAATGACTACCAGTCTTGAGTATCCTTTTGATCTTGCTTAAGGCTCTTTGTAGGTCAGTTACAAATTCTAGCACACTGACTGCGACCACAGCATCAAACATATTATCAAGGTAATCACTTGACTCAATTGATGTTTGTTTGAAATTTACTTGAATTCTAGTTGCTTTAGATAATGATTCTATTGCCGAAATTCTATTGTGAATATCACAAGCATAAAGCTCATGGCAATGCCTGGATAATTCTGGTAAAAATATCCCGCTTCCAGTTCCTACCTCAAGAAGTTTATCGTAGATTTGATCGTGCATTAATGCTAGTACTGCTTTGAAACGAAACCTTTGTATGTATTTGATTGGAAATTGATAATTCCAATAATAATAATCTAACTCGTTAGTCTTTTGAAGAAGCTCTCGTTCAGGCAAAATTAATTTCACCTAAAAACCACCTTTTTTAATATCTAGAACACATTATGCTTCATTCCTCATTTATGAATAAAGCCACTTAAATAAAAAAGAATAAATTACCTACTTAACATATGTAAATTATTTTGAAAAAATGTTATATATATATTTGAATTAACAATGACGAAATTTCTTTTTATTCTTTCTCCTAACCCTCCGACCAATTCACTTTTTCTGCCTGAGTCGATGTAATTACGGCAGAAAAATTCCTACTCCTTAGTTTTTTAACAGTGAGTAAGTAGAAAGACTGAACCAAAAAATATGTCTGATTTTTATAGAAGAAATTCCTTTATGTAAGTAGGGGGAGAAAATCAGGAAAAGATTTGTAAGAATTTTGTTTTTGCTCGCATTACAAAAAATATGCATTTTTTTTCACTTTCCTTATATCATGGATAAGAGTTATGGTCAATCAAACAGAAATTAAAATGGATATAATCACAAAATTGATCATGAAAAAAACTCAATATAAACAAAAGCGCTCCTCATTATGTTGTTTAGAATAGTTCAATGCTAAGCAGCATAAATGTCTCCAAGACTGACCAGCAGTCCCGAAATATCATAGCACACGATATTCCTTTCTTATATGGATTTCATAGCGAAGATCAAATTATGAGAAGTAATCTCTTGGCTGCATAAGCCTGAATTACTTTTCTTAAACTGGTCATTTTCAGGGTTATAAAAGCGACCAAAATGGTTATTTTAACAGAAAATGTCTTTTATAACTTATTGATTATTAATGAATTAACTAAGTTTAGGAAATGGCCAAATTGGCAGTCTTTAACTCGTTGATTTAAAAGAATATAGGATTTCATGAAAGTTTATACATCTAAATATGATGAGGATATATTTAAACAAGCACGCGCGAAAAAAGAGAGGATTGATCCAGAAGCTCATGTTGGAGCTGCAAATCAATTCTTTATAACCAAGAAATTTGGACTTAGAATGGATTTTCGCTCTGTGTGGATTTTCGATATACCTGGCAGCTTAATAAGCTTTTTTACAGTAGCAGGTTTATTCTTAAGTTTCTAAGAAACAATTAAGGCTATTTAGTCTAATTTGTGGACTTTAAAGCTTGAGTCCCTATTCGGGCATATCTTATTTTTTTTTGCGTATTTTTTTTCCAAGAAGAGGTACCCTATTGAATTTAAGATAGTAAGTCTGTAATTGACAAGCACTGATTGAAGATGTCAGCATGTCTCCTTCATAATTAGCCTTTTCAATCGGAGTTTCGATGTGGGTCGTTCGTTTCGCATCCAAGATAGAATACGAAGACGGTTTGATTGCGAAATTGGTTGGTTTTGAAGACATGTTCCAAACCCGGGCAATTACACCTGTGCCGAACACTTCTTCTGCCGGTTTCAGAGCCCATAAAAAGACATCCGTGTTGTCAATCTCCAAAAGTGAGTACGAGCTATTTGGGTATTTTGTGCCTCCCTTTACTTCCCCAGTCACAAATGGATTTTGGTGCTCCATGGCAAATCGCATGGCAACAACAGGATCAAAGGCATCATGAGTCTGTAACGCAAATCGTTGCAGAAAATAGTCATCATTGCCCTGATTTGGAATACCCAAGCTCCCACCATCTACTTGTCCTCCTGCTAACACTGAAATCAGAGGCGTATATATATCCAAATACTCTGTTGTGCTATTGCCCAATTTCATGAAATAACAATCCGCATTCGATAGCGTAATCCCGAATTGACCACTGCTGATATCAGCAAAATGGTTTAAGGTCAGCCAATCATAACGGGCGTTTCTGGAGGAATAATGTCCTCCTTGCTCAAGCAGTTTCGCGTTTATTATCGCACCCACTTCTTCATGCCAAACATCCGGAGAATTCAGATCAAACCCAAAATCCCAGGTGTATACATCTGAAAAATTTTGTTTGATTTCATTTCGTATATCAATGCGTTTTGAGTCACGAAACAAAGTTATATACGTCGAGTGAGCTAGCGGAGCAGTGCTATTCGCTTTCAAGGTTACAGAAACGGGGCCATTGTTCTCAATCTCCAGTGTTCCTAAACCTGGACCCAGGTCATTAATCATTCGGCTGTTTATTTCTCTAACAATTTGGCGATTATCATGACTCTTGTCGATGATGCTGGAAACGGCTCCGTTATCCGCAACTGTGACCTTATAAAAGCTGTTTTCAATAGTATTCTTGCTTACTTTTAGCGAGCCATCAAATGGTCGCCCTTCTCCAGGATCGATCTCATAGACTTTATATCCTACAGATGGAACATTCTCTGCAAGTACACGCAAATATTTCTTCTCCTCAAGATAAACGACCTGCGAGGGAGACTCTTGCTCAGTTGAGAGATCTATGACATGGATTTTATCTGACCCGCTATAAAGGAAATCAGCAATATCCGTCCGGGGCCAACTCAGAGGATTAAAAACATAAAAACGCGTTTCATTACCTTCCTTCCGAATCATTTGACCAAGTGAATTTGCCGCCTCTTGATAAAGTTTATTGACATAATATTCAACTCCCCTCGCTACCTGCCTTTGCCATTTGGCTCGAGAATCACGGCTTATTATAGACCCGTCAGCAGTCCAAGCATGTTCCCAGTAAAGCCCAAGGTTCAGCCAAGCCTTTTCTCGTTCTTCTTGTTGTCCTATCATAAACAATGGATCCTGCAATCTCACTAATGTTGCCATAGCCTCGGCGGCCCGCAATTTCTCCACCGCACGCTTTACACGGGCAGAAACTTCAGCCATTGAGGCACATAAAAGATCCCATTCATTCCCAAAACTGCACGATAGTGAGGGTAAATTGTTGCCGTAGTTTTTTTCAAAATCTTCAAAAAAGTCTAGTTCATTAGATACAATGACTTTCCGCTCGGGCGTCGACTCCTGTTTCGCCACTTGAACAAATTTGTCGGTCAACTCCTTAACTGCATCCCCTCCGTAGCCAAAGACTCCAATGATTTTGTACGGATAGCGCGATATAAAACTGGAATTAGTGTCTACAAAATTTATGACCTCAGGGATGCCGTGAGCCTCGGCATATCCTCCTATGTCAGAAGAGTTTCTAAGCATTGAATTCCATTTCATCAGGATCTTACTGTTATCTGCACCAACCCACCAATAAATATCATGTTCTCGGTCCCAGGCATCCGGAATCCGTGAAGCACAACCGCAGATTCCTTTCCACGAATACTCTGCTCCTGAACCTGACCACAAACCTCCGAGGCCATACGGCAAAGTCTGATTTTCCATGGCTAAGGCTAGACGAAAACGAAGATCATACTTTCTTTCGATTTGACCCGCGTAATACATACTCCTCAAGACCGCTTCCGCCGGAATCCCACCATAGCAGATATTAAGCAAGGTTAAGGGAACACTAATATGCCCGCTCTTGATGCGATTGATTAACCGTTCAAACTCACTCGTCGATTTGTTCTTCTCATAAATCCATACCCAAAAACTGCCATCGCAATTGAAGCGACTCTGATATTCTGTAGCTTCATTGGCTGTTAAATCGGCAAGGTTTAAATAATAATCGATCATCTCAATTAAGGCCTGCCGGTATGTCTCTTCATCAGCACTCCACATATAGTCAGTATGGTTATCATTAGCAATATAAATTCTTTTGGACTCCTGACAAAATGCCAGTATCGAAAAAAATCCAATGAGCAAAATAAATAATAGTTTTATTCTATAAACCATTTCTCCCTTCCTTTATATGTATCTTTCCATGCTTAGTCATGATTTAAGTCAAATTTTCTATAATTTATATCATATATATAGGTTATTTATCAATCAACAACAGCTCCCTTAAATTGCCAATAGGAAAATTTTATTGAAGACAAAACCTTCCCTGCATATTGAAATTAGTTAAAACAATTATTCAAAATTCTATTAGAAAGTTTAGAATTCCCCTCACATTTGCAGTTTCTTTTTCAAATCAACGGTGTCAGTGTAGCTGAAGCATGAAAATGCAATATCCTATGGGCTAACCAAGGAAAGCAGAAGGCAGAGCGATAATTGTTATAGGTCCTTTTTGGGGAAAAAAGATTCTTTCGTGCGAAATTTTCCTCTTGACATTCTTTATAGAGATTAATAAAATGCCATTTTGAGGAAATGCCAAGGAAGAAAAAGGGTGATACCCGAAATTAGTAACCCAATTAAGCGATATCAATTTTATCATTTGCTACTTTTATAGGTTTTTTATCTATTGGTCTTTAGCGCTTTTCGCGCTTTCACCCTTTCTTTCCTTATATCTACGGCCTGAGTAGACTAAGTTTGATTTCTAATTTAAACAGGTCATTAAATGCTAAGGGCGGTAGCATATCTTTTTTTCTTCTTGACACTACCTGACACTTTTCAATAAAATTGAGCTGCTCACCAGTATTTACTGAAAAAAGGGAAGGCGTTGATAAAGGAATCAATTATCAGCATTATCAGTCAATTTTTTCTTGATCGAGCATACCAACCGTATCAAATTTAATAATTAAAGTAGAACAGACAGGTATATATTTTTTACTTTTAACTCTTATCGGCGGTAGCTTAGTTTTTATATATTTTCCACAAGTTAGCAAATTGGAAATTTTTAAGATCAACAGCTTGGAACACATTTAGGTCTGAGATAAAAACTCTAATTCCAGATTAATATGAATCTTTGACTACTAAATGTCGGAATTTTTTTTTAAAGATCTGGAATTAGCCTGATTTAAGTATATAAATATTTGTTCAGTAACTCATGAAGAGAAAGCTGCAAATATTGAGTTTGAAAAAGCATATTTAAAGAAAAGGAACAGATTATGCCGGGCTTTGAAAGTATTCAAAACATGAAAAAAGGTTTCAGGCACAGATCATTTTTTAAAACTTCACCTAAAGAAAAACTATTATTAGTTATAGTTTTGTCTATAATTGCTGCAATTTATTTTTTAACGTTGTCTGTAAACCACAATGAAGCAGAAGATAGTTTGCATTATTTATCTTCAATTTCCTATGGTCCATTAAGCGAGCAGTTTAATCCTGATCATCTCTTATATAATTTTATAAATTATATATTTTTTCACTTATGGCGATTATTAGGATATGAAGGTAATGCTGAATTTCTCGCAAAATTTATTAATATTATAGCTGCTTTATCAGTGTTATGGCTTCTATATATAATTGCTTCTAAACTTAAATTTCCTGTTTTCTTAAAATATTTTTGTATCATTTCAGTTGCATTCTCTTATGGTTTCTGGTGGTATAGCGTCGAGTGTGAGACCTACATTATACCGATTATTTTCATTTTGCTCTGTTTCCATAGGCTTATACTCATCCGAGAAAATTTCTTTAACCTTGCCAATCATTTATTTTTAGGCGTCTTTAATGCCTTAGCTATACTTTTTCATAAACAACATACTCTTTTAGTTGTGATAATATTTCTGGGCTATATTTTGATTTTTTACGAGAATCAGAAGAAGATAACATGGAAAAAGTTTATATCAATGACAATTATATACACTGCGGTTTGTGGCTTTATTGTCTTATTCTCCTACCTTTTCGTTGCTGTGTTTATCCAAGGATTCTTTAAGTTCAATGATATAACAAATTGGGCCATGCATTTAAGTGCTATATCAGAAGATATCGGGTGGCACATTTATGATTTTCCCAAAGGCGTTATAGGGTTTTGTAGAAATTTTATCGGAGGACATTATATCTTTTATTTTTCCATATTTTCGCAGCTATTAAAAAGAACGATTCCATCTTCTTTTACATTAAAATGGGAAATATTTCTTATAAAGGATTTTTCGATTCTTAAGATCATTTTCCTCTATGTATTGACTCTTACAGAATTCTTTCTCGTACTATATATAATTTTCCAGATAATTAAACATCGTAGTTTAAGGCTGATGAGATCTTCTGAATCCGATTTATCACACTTAAGTTCCTTCATGATTATTATTTTAGCTGGATATTTTTTAGTTTATTCTCTTTTTAATGTTTTTTTTACGCGCCCTCAAATTCTTGAAGTATGGATATCCTTAGGTCCTATTGTCTTTTTTATTTTAGGGTTATTGACTATTCCCTTAATTCATAAGACTCGGATCAGGATTAGCTTGGGGATAATGCTGCTTTGTCTTTTTCTTATCAACCTCTTTGGGAGTGTATTACCTCAAACAGATCGTGAGCATGACTACTATTATAAATTGAATTCTTGGTTGATAGAGAATTGCAAACCAGGAGATTTAGTAGTCTCCGGTTTGGACTATTTTTCTGATGGGTATGTGAGGTTTTACTCTGGAGCTAGAATTTTTTCTTATATAGAATCAGGTCCAACTGTTGAGGAGAAATTTCGAGAGATCGTTGTTTTGCATAAACCTAAAGAGATATATTTTACTTCAATTGTATATCCGCCGTTTAAGGAGTATAAAGGTCGTCATCTTGATATTTCTTCTGCAGAAAAATTTATTTCAAAATTAAGTAAGTACCTTACACTAGTACATTCTGATTCTTATCAAAAAATATTTTTGTACAAAAAAGATATTTCTGATCAGCTATGAAAGCTCAGCGATTGACCATTCTTAGTATCTTTGGCACAAGGCCCGAGGTCATCAAAATGTTCCCCGTATTAGAGGAGATCAGAAAAAACCCAATGTTTAAGAATATCGTAGTTTCCACATCCCAGCATAGAGAGATGATTGAAGATCTTTTCACGCTTTTATCGATAACACCGGATTACAATCTGAATATTATCCAAGAAAACCAATCCCTAATGGATATTGCCATCCGCGCCCTCAGCGGGTTAGACCCAATCCTTAGAAAACATCGTCTGGATTTAGTTCTGGTGCAGGGAGACACAACAACTGCCTTTATTGGCGCCCTTGCTGCCTTCTATCATAAAATACCTGTTGGTCATATAGAGGCGGGCCTCCGTTCATTTGATAAGATGCAACCTTACCCTGAGGAAACGAACCGCAGGCTGACCTCTCTTGTCTGCGACCTCCACTTCGCACCTACCATGCAGAATGCTGAGCATCTAAAAAAGGAAGGTGTCGATCCTGACAAAATCTTTGTAACCGGGAATACGGTGATCGATTGTCTGATGTGTATTGCAAGCAGAAACCGCCAAGCCCTTAAAAAATATGTTACGCCTGAGGTTTTGATAGCAGGCCGCTTGATCCTGGTCACAGCGCACAGGCGAGAAAACTGGGGAAAACCTATTGAAAACCTGTGCCATGCTTTAGTTGAAATTGCCCAATCCTACTCTGATGTCCAAATCGTATATCCCGTTCATCTGAACCCCAACGTAAGAAAGACCGTTCTCCCAATTTTGGACAAACAAGAAAGAATTTTTCTTCTGGACCCTCTTCCCTACGAGCCATTCGTCGAGTTAATGACAAGATCATATTTTATCATTACAGATTCAGGAGGTATTCAAGAGGAAGGGCTTTCTCTGCGAAAGCCCATCTTAGTTTTCCGTAAAGTCACGGAAAGGCCGGAGGGGCTTGCAACGGGTGGCGCAAAAATTGTTGGACTGGAACTGGAAAATCTGGTCCAAGAAGCGTCCCATCTCCTTGATGACTCGAAAGCCTATAGGAAAATGATTACCGATCACAATCCTTATGGTGACGGAAATGCCGCAAAGCGTATTGTTCAGGCCATACTTTATTATTTCAAACAGGGTGAACGTCCCGCGGATTTCAGATATGAAGAGTCTATAAATACTGAAAATGCAAAGGGAGGATAAAATGCAACTTCCGAGCGATGCGAATTGCACTGGAAGAAACTTTGGACAGGAAGAGCTTGAAATTCTCAAGAGGGTCATCGATTCTGGGACGCTCAACTGCACTAAAGGGACGTTTGTAAGGGAGTTTGAGAGTAGATTTGCAAAAAAGTACGGTGTTGAATTCTGTCGGACGACGACGTCAGGAACAGCTAGCATTCATACTGCAGTCGCTTCCATCAATCCCGAACCTGGAGATGAAATCATCACTACCCCCATTACAGATATGGGTGCGCTCACACCGATTATTTACCAAACCGCAATTCCCATCTTTGCCGATGTCGATCCTCTTACTTATAATGTGACGGCTGAAACAATTGCTCCTAAGATCACCCGAAGAACGAAGGCTATCATTGTCACTCACCTTTTTGGCAATCCTTGTGATATGGATCCAATTATGGAATTGGCGCATCGACGTAACCTTCCTGTTATTGAGGACGCTTGTCAGACTTATTTATGCGAGTACAAGGGGAAATTAGTTGGAACCATCGGTGATATTGGGTGCTTTAGCCTTCAACAGGGGAAGCACATGTCAGCAGGAGAAGGTGGGATTATTATCAGCAATAACGGAAAGTACACAAGACGAATGGAACTCTTTGTTAATAAAGCATGGGGATATGGAGATCCCCAGCCTGATCATTATTTCCTTGCTTTGAATTATCGAATGACAGAACTCCAGGGAGCGGTAGCCCTTGCTCAGTTGGATAAGCTTGAAGGAGTGGTGGAAAATCGCATCAGAGCAGCCAAAATGCTAACCGCTTTGATCTCGGATGTTCCGGGTGTTCAGACGCCCAAAGTGACTCCGAGTGGCAAGCATGTTTATTGGAAATATCCACTTCGTATTGATGATGAGATCATTAAAGATGGCGTCGACAGCTTTGCAGCGGAACTTAAAAAAGAAGGTATCTTCAGCGCTCCCCGGTATATTCAGAAGCCAGCTTTCATGTGTCAGATCTTCAAAGAAAGAAATACATTCGGAGATAGCCGCTTCCCATTTGATGGAGAATGCCGCAAGAACGATCCCCCGGTTATATATGATCCGAAGGACTTTCCTGGTACCTATGATGCCCTTTCCCATGTTGTAGTTCTGCCTTGGAACGAATCTTATACAGAGGAACATATCAATTTTATTGCTGAGAACATCAGAGAAGTGGCCAGAAAATTAAAGAAATAAACTCTTGAGTTATAAGGTTAATGGCATAAGGTTTAAAATAAAAGGGGGGAAACCATGACATATCAAAAAAACGCTCCACTCAATTTTGCCCTGATTGGGTGCGGAAGGATCTCTCAGGTCTACCTGCAAGCATTTGCCTCCATTCCAGAGTGTCGGTTAAAGTGTGTTTCAGATCTCTGCCAACAAGCGATGCAAAATGCTGTTGGAGAATACGCGTGCAAAGACTATACCGACTTTCGCCAGATTTTAGATGAAAATCACATTGATGCCGTGGTCGTCTGCACGCCGCCAAATACTCATATGGAAATCGCCACATTTTTCATGGAAAATGGTGTCCATGTCCTCTGCGAGAAACCCCTGGCGCTGAACGCAAAAGAAGCAGAAACTATGGTGAAAATGGGGGCGGGAAATGGATGCCTTCTGATGATGGCCTCCAAGTTCCGTTATGTCGATGATATTATCAAGGCCAAAAGCATTATAGAGTCTGGAATTCTGGGCGATATTCTTCTATTCAAAAATGCATTTTGCAGCAAAGTTGATATGAAAGACCGGTGGAATTCAAAAAAAGAAATCTCAGGTGGGGGAGTGCTTATTGACAATGGATGCCATTCCGTGGATATTGCACGCTATCTTCTTGGCCCGATTGTGAAGGTCCAGGCAGAGGAAGGAAAGAAAGTTCAGCAGCTTGAGGTTGAGGATACCTCGCGTCTCTATTTCAGAACACAATCGAACGTCATGGGTGTAGTGGATCTCAGTTGGTCTATTCCTATGGAAAAAGAATCCTATATTTATCTCTATGGAACAAAGGGTGTTCTCTCTGCTGGATGGAAATCTTCCAAGTACAAACAGAACGGGAAGATCGATTGGATCCATTTTGGCAGTGGATATGATAAAATTTCGGCTTTCCGTAGACAGATATGCAATTTCATAGGGTCCATCAAGGGAACGGAAATTCCCTTGATCAATGGAGAAGATAGCTTTCAGTCAGTCAAGGTGATCGAAGCTGCTTACAAATCAGCGAGTATGAATAAATGGGTAGAAATAAAGTAGAGGAATGAAAAAGACGGGACAAAAAAAGCCACAATCGGCTCTTGCCCAAAACCGCAGTATTCATCCAACTGCCAGGATTCATCCGACCGCTATCATTGAAGAAGGAGTCTCGATTGGCAGGGGAACATCTGTCTGGGATAGCGTTCACATTCGGAAAAACACTGTGATCGGTGAGAACTGTATTATAGGAGAAAAAACTTACATAGCCTATGACGTGAGAATTGGAAACGGCGTGAAAATTAACTCGTTTGTCTACATTTGTACTGGTGTAACCATTGAGGATCATGTCATGATCTCTGCTGGGACTGTTTTTACGAACGATAGGCTTCCGAGGGCATTTGACCTTAATGGGCATTCCCTGAAGAGTTCGGACCCAACAGAAGAAACAATGGAAACAAGAGTATGTCAAGGAGTAACTATCGGTGCTGGTTGTACGATAGGACCAGGAATTGAGCTAGGAGAATATTGCATGGTCGGCATGGGCTCGGTTGTCACCCATAGTGTGGCTCCTTACCAGTTGGTCTACGGCAATCCGGCAAAAGCCGGGGGCTTTGTTTGCCTTTGCGGGGAGGTATTGGCCAAGTCAGGTCAGCTATTAAAGAGCAGGTCATCGACCTCTGAGTTACGATTTTCATGCATGAAATGCAACCGGAAATATTCCTTGTCCAAAGGCAACAAGTTCATAATTCTCTAAATACTTTTAGCTCGTTTTTGTTGCTTGGTTTGTTTTCCAATATCAGCATCAGAATTTGAGTATTTTTTTTGGATAAAATGGTCTCTTCCAAAAAATCCATCGGCATCATCGGGGCCGGTTTTCTCGGCATGACTCTAGCCCTCCGGCTATCTCGAAAGGGATTTAATGTTACCCTGATCGAAGCCGCTGCCGAGACAGGAGGACTTGCGTCTCCTGCTAAAATTGATGGCTACTTATGGGATCAATTTTATCATGTCATACTTCTTTCTGACGCACATCTTCTCGAACTCTTAGAGGAAATAAACCTGGTTGATCGGATCCATTGGGTCCAGACAAAAAATGGTTTTTATATAGATGGACATCTTTACTCTATGTCGAATATCGTTGAGTTCCTTGCTTTTCCTCCATTGAACCCGATTGACAGGCTGCGCTTGGGTTTAACTATTTTTTATGCCTCCAAGATCAAATCCTGGGAACGGCTGGAAAAGATTTCAGCAACAGAGTGGCTAATTCGGCTTTCTGGAAAAAATACTTTCAATAAAGTTTGGTTGCCACTCCTCAATAGTAAATTAGGAGAGAATTACAAGCTTGCCAGCGCGTCGTTTATCTGGGCTATCATTGCGCGGATGTATGCTGCAAGACAGTCCGGATTGAAAAAGGAAATGTTCGGATATGTGCATGGTGGCTATGCGACAATCCTGGAGCGATTCCAGAGGTATCTGGATAAAGCAGGCGTCAAAACTCTTTGCGGTACATGCGTAAAAAATATTTCAAATAAAACTGGAGGTGTCCAGTTAGAGACAACCCAAGGCAGGCTATTAGAGTTCGATAAGGTGATTTTGACGATTCCATGTCCGAGTATCCCAAAACTTTGCCCTCAACTTTCCCCTTCTGAAAAGCAGTTGTTCAACGAAGTGAAATATCAGGGTGTGCTTTGTGCTTCTCTTCTCCTGCGGAAACCACTGGCTGGCTATTACATCACCAACATCGCCGATGGATGGATTCCTTTCACTGGTGTGATAGAAATGACAGCTCTCGTTGACAAAGAGAATTTTGATCAAAATTCGCTAGTTTATCTGCCACGCTATTTGACCCAGGAAGATCCATTTTGGAATAAAACCTTTGAGGAAATACAGGATGAATTCCTGAAGGCTTTAGAATCGATGTATCTGTCTTTCCTTAGAAAGGATGTTTTGACTTTCAAAATATTCAAAGCGCGCCATGTTCTCCCAATCACAACCTTGAACTACTCATCAGAACTCCTGCCGGCAAATAAGACTTCTCTGGAAAATGTTTTTGTAGTGAACTCCGCCCAGCTCCCCAACGGAACTATGAATGTGAATGAAATCGTTGGGCTAGCGAACAGAAAAGTACAAGAGATTGTTCACCTACTTTCTCACTAGAAATAGAAAATTTCAACATGAAGCCCCTTGCTTGCTTATCTATGGATATCGATAATCAATGGTCTTATATGAAAACCCACGGGGATTCCGGTTGGGAAAAGTTTCCCTCCTATATTGACTTAATTATCCCCCGTGTCTTGTCCATTCTCGATCAGTTGAATATAAAGGTTACTTTTTTCGTCGTGGGTCAGGATGCAGCTCTGGATAAGAATCGAGATGCACTTAAGTTATTGACTGAAAGGGGACATGAAGTCGGTAATCACTCATTCCATCACGAGCCATGGTTAAACTTTTATCTGAGAGATCGACTGAGGCGGGAAATTATAGAAACTGAAGAACAAATTCTTCGCGTCACTGGACAGAAACCCATCGGTTTTCGGGGACCTGGGTACGCTTGGAGTACAGATCTCATCGAAATTCTTGCAGAAAATGGATATCTTTATGATTCATCCATTTTGCCGACATATGTTGCACCATTGGCTAGAACATATTATTTTTGGAAATCAAATTTAACGAGGGAAGAGAAGGCACAGCGCAAAAAGATGTTTGGCAGCTTAAAGATTGCAATAAGGCCTGTAAAACCTTTTCTCTGGCATCTCGATTCAAACGAAACTCTGCTTGAGATCCCAATAACCACAGTGCCAATCATAAAGATGCCGTTTCACCTGAGTTATTTGTTATACTTTAGCCGATTTTCAACGCCACTGATGCTCCTGTATCTCAAAATCGCGCTGACGATGTGTCGGATAACACATTCAGCCCTCAATTTCTTGTTACATCCTCTCGACTTTGTCAGCCGCGATGAGATTCCTGAGCTGGCTTTTTTCCCTGGCATGGATCTTGAAACGAGCAGAAAAATTGAATTGTTCAAGAATGTCATGGGTATTCTCCATGAGCGTTTCGAGTTTGTTAAAATGAGTACGTTTGCAAAAAATAAGCTCAACGCAAACAAAACGAAGATATTAAATCTTTAGATGAATAGAGACCAAAAAGGAGAAAAGCAATGAAAGCAACTCAATCAGCAGCCAAGCTGGAAGAAAAAATAGAACAAGCCCCGGCAAGGGCAAAGCCCTTTGTTTCGATCGTCGTTCCTGCTTATAACGAGGCTTCCATTGTGGAGAAAAACTTGGCAAAGCTCTGTGAATATATGGAATCACTTGAAAAAGACTATCGTTGGGAGCTGCTAGTCGTTAATGACGGAAGCACTGACGAGACCGGTGAGCTGGCGGAAACTTTCGCCAAGAACAGGAACAATGTTCATGTGTTACATCATCGTGTTAATTTTAGGCTGGGTCAAGCGCTTAGATTCGCATTCAACAAATTTAAGGGCGACTATGTTATCACGATGGATTTGGACTTGAGTTATTCGCCGGATCACATTGAGAAAATGCTCGAAAAGATCCGAGAAACCAAGGCAAAGATTGTCATCGCATCTCCCTATATGAAAGGTGGGAAAATATCAAATGTGTCATGGATGAGACGAACTTTAAGTGTGGGGGCTAATCGTTTTTTGTCCCTCTGTGCCAAGAGAAATTTTACAACTATCACGAGCATGGTGCGTGCTTACGATCGGAAGTTTTTAAAATCACTCGACTTGAGAGCAATGGATGTAGACATCAATTATGAAACAATATATAAAGCCCATCTATTGGGTGCAAGAATTGTGGAGATCCCGGCTCACCTGAATTGGGGTTATAAAAAAGATGTGAGCAAGAAAAGAAAATCAAGTCTCAGAGTATTTAAGACTATTATTTCTGTTTTTTTTGGAGGGTTTATCTTCAGGCCGGTTATGTTTTTTATGTTACCTGGATTTGTCCTGATGTTGCTTTCGCTTTATCCTCTCACATGGGCATTCATCCATACCGTCACATTCTATAAAAAAGTGCCTGCTTCGACAGGTTCTTTTGATATCCGGTTATCCATGGCCGTAGCAGATGCTTTTCACCTGTCTCCACATTCTTTTTTCATAGGCGGAATTACTTTGATGTTGGCTATCCAGCTTGTCAGTATAGGGATTCTGGCTTTCCAGAACAAACGATATTTTGAAGACCTCTTTCATCTCAGCACTGTTATTTATCGACATAATCAAGAAAATAACGATTAAGCGTAGGAATTATCTTTAAGACTAAGAATTTGAGCAATAAAAATGTTCAAAGAATTGAAAACAGATTTAAAACAACTCAAGGGCTACTTCCTCAATCCTCATATCATGAAACTGTGGGACAAAGTCGAAAAAAAATAATTACAAATTAAAATGGAAGCAATTATGAAGAAAATTGCGGTGCTAATAGGGATTTTGCTTTTTATTGTTTTCAGTATTGAATACGTAAATCCTCTCGGACGAGGAGAAGGATATACCTATACTTCTCACGAGATAATGAAATGGCGAGATAATCGAGCAGGAGCGGTATCGGTGACCTTCGATGACGGGTACTATTCCCAGGCCACAACAGGTGCGAATCTTCTGACTGCTCGAAATTTAAAAGGTACATTCTTCTTGACGATTGATAGTCTTAATTGGTCAGGAGGAGCTACGTGGGAAAATTGGCGACACGTAGCTGAACAAGGGCACGAGATTGGCAGTCATACAGTAACTCACCCATTCCTGACGCAATTGTCAGAAGCAGAAATGAGGCAAGAGCTCAGCGAATCTCAAGAGACCATTAACCTTAATATCGCCACTCAATCCTGTTTAACTTTGGCATATCCTTATGGTGAACAAAATGATTTTGTTCAAGCAAAAACAAGTGAATATTATATTGGAGGTCGTGGAGTTTGGGGCTTAAATCATTACCCTGGGGGTCCTTATGATCCCGTTAATTTTTTCTGTATCGGAAGCTTTTCCTTTGATCGATATACACTTGAAGAATTAATGGCTCGCCTTGATGAGGCAGAACAACAAAATGCTTGGCTTTGTGTTCACATCCATGATATTGGAAATTCAGAATACGAGGCGCGTCTTTCTCATTTTCTTGATGAACTTCTTACTAGAAATATGTGGGTTGATACATTCGGAACAATAGTCAGATATATGCGTGAAAAGCTATTCTCAACTTTGACTATTCTTTCCGAAAGTTATACCGAAATCACGTTAAGTCTAACTCACTTACTCAACAATGACATCTATAATGTTCCATTAACGATCCGAAGTACGGTTCCTTTATCTTGGGATAAAGTCGAGATAAACCAGGGTGAATCAACCTCTATCATTAAACCTGTCATCGAGAATAACGAGGCAGTAGTTTATTACAATGCTATCCCTAATGCAGGATTGATTAAGCTTACTCCTTATAGTCCTTCGCCATATCCTCTCATTTCGGTAAGTCCTAGTTCATTGTCCAGTTCCACGGCTGGGGGTTCCAGCCCTTCGAACCAGACGTTTAATGTATGGAACTCGGGTGGGGGGACACTGAGCTATTCCATTTCCGTTGATAAGAGTT
>Ga0315296_10000090_pt1 | contig 92043 bp, 99 predicted proteins | sample YL17G14_18_MG_FD_203921 | JGI IMG/M metagenome (GOLD analysis project Ga0315296, IMG submission 203921) | Sediment microbial communities from Yellowstone Lake, YNP, Wyoming, USA - YL17G14_18 | ecosystem: Environmental > Aquatic > Freshwater > Lake > Sediment | place: USA: Wyoming | collected... | reverse complement strand
ATTCTGAGAATATTCCCTATTCGTTCTCGTGTAAAAAGCTTTGGGTCTATTACAGTAGTTTTACAAATTATCTTTAATAAAAATGACTGTAAAAACCATAATATTCCATGTAAAGTAAAAAATTTAGGAACAGTAAATATGATTTTACCTTTAGGTTTTAATATTCTTTTAAACTCCCGTAAAGCATAGAGAATCATTATATAAGGTAAATGCGTGAATACTCTGATACATATCACGGTTCTAAAAAAATCATTTGGAAATGGAATACTCACTACATTTCCATATTTAACTCTTTTAGAAAATTTTTTTGCTTCTTTGAGCATTATTCTTGAAATATCTATCCCCCTTATATCAAGATCACGAAAAGCTGTAAGTAACCTTTCATAACCACATCCCACGTCTAAAACTGGTTCATTTATACCAAATGATCTTATTACTTTATTCTCCTTTTCTAATAGTTTATCAGATTTATTTCCAACCGCGTTTGTTCTTACTCCATATTTTTTAATTTCTTTATCCCAAATTTTTACAAGATTTTTGAAATTCGTATCCATTTTATTCAATAAAATACTTCAACTTAATAAATAAAAAGATTGCCAATAATATCAGAAAGGGTAGATAATAACAGAGATTTATAATAGCCTCAGAAAAAGAATCATAAAGTAGTAATTATTTTATCATTTTTTAAAAAAATTTACACTGAACAAACCTGGGCGGATTGTAGAGTTACTCCAATAATGTCACAGCATGGGTAAGGTTTTATTCTTGCAATTGCCGAAGTTCCAATCGTATAATTCTCTATAATAAATTCATTTCTACCGAATGTATAATTTTTTATTCCTATTGGTAGTGTGACATTAACCGTGAGATTAGCAAACCTGGGTAGAGGAAATTTTATACAGTAAGATGAAGCATCTACATTTGAGAAATTAACATCAATATCGAAAGCCCACCCCTCTAAATCAAAGTTAAAGATAGAATGAAGTTTTGTTCTTCCAATCCTGTAGAACATATCCTCAAAGGAAGACGAATTATAATTTATGTTATTTATTGTAAATGTGTAATCCAAATTCTCGAGAACACCGGTCTGATCTTTGACCAAAAGATATGGTATTGTATATGAGTAATTTGCGTTTCTCTCAGGTAAGGTAAGTTCTTCTTTGGCTCGTAAGAAAGTTATTTCCTTATCACTAGTTTGATTCTCTGGGCAATACACAACATCATTTCCACCACTTATTCTATAACTAAAACAATCAAATCTCGATGCAATTCCGGTAAATAAACTAGCAGCTTTGAACATATCTAATTGTTTAAATTTTTTAGATGACACACGGGCAATTTTATTTGAACTCATCTCAATAGTCATATTTGTATCAGTAAGATAGTATTGTGTACCATTTTCATAGGAATCTTTTATAATAGCACCATACTCTATAGTTTTATTCTGATATATTTCATAGTTTTCAGTAAAATTTTGTTTAATCGCATCAGCCCACTTGAAATTAGTTGTAATCACATCATTTTTATTAACATTTCCAGTCAACAATACTAAATCTATAGGAGCATTAATTTCACTCCCTTTTTTAACAGTCAAATTATAGTTCATACTATTACCTATACCATTCTTCCAGTAACTATTATTCCAGTTTAATTCAACCCAACTTTCAGTAGAGTTGTCGAATATTGAATACTTTCTTGAAGCTAAATTATTTTCAGTATAAAACAGGTCTAAACCCGATTGATCCAGCAAATATTCTTTCCACCCTGACCATGCTTCCCAAAAAGATGTTGTATTAACTCTGAAAGTATTGTTATCATATGTCAGATTAACTCTTATATCATGTGTCTTAATCTTCAAGTAAGAATCACTTATATCTTTATTACCAGTATTCTCCAAAGTAACTGTTCCTAAAACTTCAGGATAATCTTGCCCAAGATAATACTCTACGTTAACATCCACAGTGTAACCAGCATATTTTAACTCAGCAGTTCCTGTCAAGTTCATGTATGTTTTAAAGTTAGTAGAATTGTACCAAACCCAATCTAAAGAATCACCACAGAACTCATGCCATCTGTTGCCGAAGTATAAGCCTATGCAAACATCGTTCTTCGCCCAATAATTCTGGATATCATCAATTCTTTGCTCTGCGTTTGTAGCATTGAAGTAATAGCCATTCAATGTATTATTTATCGAATAATAATCTATTGTAGTATTGTATACAAGTTTTGTCGTTGGATCTATTGTAATAGGATAGACTCTCTCAGACGAGTTTAACCAAGAAAAAGGAGTCAGTATGTCTACTCTCAAGTTACCGAAATTCGTCATGGAAATCGTCTTGTTTAAAAGAATTTGTGAACCATTGGAATCATGAGCATAAAGTATCGGAATATAGTATACTGTGTTGTTGTTTTCATCCGTGAAGTAAATTTCCTCAGAAGTTGTTTTTTCATCGTTTGCTGCCAAACCAAAATCTTTGAATTTAACTCTATCAGAACCGTAAAATACACCCATAGTCTGGCTATCCACATCCCCTGAATGATATGCTCTCACGATGTTTTGAAACACAAGATTTACTATATTAGCATCTCCTTCATTGCATTGACTTTGAAACCTATTTCTCAAATAATCCTGATCCCAGACGACTAATTCTTCTTTGATTTGATCATATTGATATTTATAAGTTAGGTTTGCAAAGTCTCCACTTGTACCAACCTTGGCATATTGATTTGGATAACTTACTTGATCTTCACTCACTAAAGCACTTGATTTTTGTTTATTTCCAACTCTTCCCTCAGTAGTTGCCTTATGAGGAACGTATAAAATATAATTCTGTGGTGAAAATGTTAAAGTATAATTGTCTTTACTCATTGCCATGGGTCTATCTTTAACATCTGATGATATGTCCCTAAAATAGGCTTGGTAAAATCCTTTGTTCACTCCAAAACTGTAATCTCTCCCTGAAATAGTTAGTGATTGACTTTTAATTGTTCTGTTTACACACTCATACTGACCTGAAGTCACATTAAAGAAATTAACAGGTTTTTGATAATTTACTGTCATAGCACTTCCATCTGGATTGGATATCGTAACAGTAGTGTTAGTACACTTTATGTTGGCATCATTACAACTGTATGATATTGTTAAATCTTTTGTTGGATCAGAAACTACTACGAACCAGGCATCACTCTTTTGGTTCTCCATCTCCGAGAAGAAGTAATACTTTGTGGGTGGAAGAGTCCTCTGCGGACTTTTTATGAAGTACCACCTAGATACAGAACCGGAAACACTATTGATATCCCATTCTATTTTTTTGTAGGTTGAATTGAAAACACTCGTTGTTCCACCATTAGTATCAGTCACAGTCCATTCCGAAGGATAATAATCTATTAAACGAGTGTTCTGTATTGGCTTAGAAACTGTAGCAGTAATAGTCATCTTTACTTCCGTTAATGGAGGTGCCTTATGTTGACCACATTTTTGACAATCTAGATTACGTTCAAAGATTATTGTTGTCGAAGTTATTGTAGTAGTCGTTGTTTCTGTAGTGGTTGTAGACGCAATCATTCCTGTAGTGGTTGTTATACTTACATTAACAGTTGTTGTTGTGGAAATGGTTTTTTCAGTAGACTTAGATTCTCCAGCTATAGCGAATAAAGAAAGTTTACCTGTATCGACTTCGTAGTTTACATTATTGACATCTTCACCAACGATATAAGTCGAAAGTTTTATCCATGTGTCATCTTGATACCTGTACAATGAGATGGTTGATTTATCTATGTCATTGTTAGTCATCCAAGATTTCTCGATACTGAACTTGATTTTTACTTCTTTTATGTTATCATCCTTGAGATTAGTTTTTTCCACTTTTATGTACTGATAAACAACCCCAGAGACATCTTTTATTACATAATTAGGTTTATCTTCAAGTCTTGAAACATCTATTTTGACATTGTTTGCTTTGTTGTAAACTTCTACATCAATTTCTGTTAAAGCTACCATCGATTCAGTAATTTTTATGCTATTGATTGTGTCTGGTGGAAATTCAGATTTTTGTGTATCTTCAGTTATTTTAGGAACAGTTTTAATGGGTTCAAAGACTGACATAAAACCTGTTATTGATTTGAATGTATCAGTGCTGACGAAGAGAATCAGTAAGAACAAAAAGACTGATGCTATTATAGTCAACTTATAATTGTTTATCAAAAATTCAACTATAGGGTTTTCTGTTATCACTAGGAATGTTAGGATTAAAAACACGATTAGGAATATCAGCAATAGACTTCCTGTGCTGAATAGACTACTTGAAGATTCTGAATCTTTAGATGACGCTTCATGGAATAAGAAAAATGAGAATAATAAAAATACAGAGAAGACCGTGATTAAGCTGAATTTGGCTGTTGACCTGTTTCCAAATTGACTTTTATAGTTGTACATCATGAAACAGTCCCCTCAAATTGCCCTACGTATTTTTCTTTAAGGTAGTGTAATGTAGCAGAACCGACTCTTCTCCTGTACACTTTACCAGCGCCCTTCAACTCAAGAATGTACTTTGTGATAGTCTGTCTATGCATCCCAGTTATATCGGACAAAGAGCGAATAGTTAGGCCTTCAGGGTGGTTTTTAAGGATAGATAGGGTAATTTGCTTAAGTCGTTCACCATTGTTGTTCATCACAAACGTTCACTATTATTGTTTAATAATAATTATTAATAACAATGGTGATATATAAAGATAAGTCTCGGGTTAAGGATTGTACATTAAACAAAGATTTTTAATACAAAAACCTAATCATTAATCATGAAAAAAAGTTTAATATTATGCCTATTGATATCAATATTCTTGATTCCGATTGCTCGTGCAGCAACATGTGAGCCAACTATTTCTTGGGCTATCGATTCTCAATTTTTCGTTGGCGAGACTGGAAAATTGATAGCAACCATAAAGAATTCGTGTGATACGACATTCAACATAAAAACTGAAGTTAACACGGAAAAAACTTATGGTTATGTAAAAGTCTATTCAGTTGTTTCAGAAGACCAAAAACCAATGCCTAAGTCCCATAGTGTAAATATCGGTACTAATATTGTTTATGCTGAATTAGGGAAAAGAGACACAGATGATAGCCAGAAAAAAGTGGTGTATTTCATACAACCAGATGAATTGACTTTGCCTGGAACTTATACTCTTTATGAGAATTTTTATGTTGATGATGTACTCAAACAATCGAAAGAGATTCAAATAAATGTTAAAAAACCTCTTCAGGTCACTTACAAACTTCCGACATCAATAAGACTTAATACTCCATTCAGTTCTAGCATAATGATAAACAATCTTGGTACTGAGATTTTAAGTTCTTTAAAAGTTTGCTTTTCTTCTCCTGATAATGTTGTTTCTTTTTCAGAACCATGTAAAACATGGACAAACATACCATCTAAATACACAGATACGTTCAATTTTATCGTCACTGGTTTAGTGCCAGGGAGTTATCAAAACCAAATAAATGTCAAAATGGATTACACAACTTACACTGGCTTAACTGTGTCTGAATCATACAATCATCCTTCTTTGATGATTACTACTACACAAGCAGGTACTCCTTCTTTATCCTACTCGTTCATTAGGGGAATAGGAAACTTAACTCTTCAAATTACTAACAAAGGAAACGGTACAGCTTTTAACTGTCTTGCGACGATAAATTCTCCTGCTGACTGTGTTTTAAATTCAAGCTATTTGACGAGTTTTACTAAGAGTGGCGGGGGTAATGTTTACGAAATAGAATGCGGTGATGAGATTTCTTTAAAGGAATCTTCGATCATAATTTTAACTTTCAATCCTGCCGAAATAACTTCTTCCTGTTTGATAAAAGGTACGATTTCTTATAAGGATGGTACAGGAAAATCTTTTGAAACAACGATAAATAATTTTTATCTGAAACCAACAACCACGACAATTCCATCTAAGACTGGCAAAAAAGGAATTAATTTCTTGTATATCATTTTAATCTTAATCATTATCGTTGCAGTGATAGCTGTATTAGTTTTCTTAAAATACAGAAAACCTGAAATTTACGCGAAGGTTGTTAAACCTTTTCAGCCAATTTATGAGAAGGTAGTTCAATTCTTTAAAAAACTTAAAATGGATAAAAACGAGTAAAAAATATTAGAATAATAAATGAAAAAAATCAGTGAAGATTAAGTTTTGGTTTTACTTGTTATGTATTGTTCCTGTATCCGTATGTTGTAGTCCAGATGATGTATCTGTGTAAGTTATTGTAATTACAACATTTGGCTCTGCAGCAGTGCTAGGTACAGTGATTATATCGATATCTGAACCTGCATCACAAGTTGGACTACAAGCTCCAGTCGCATCTGCTCCAGGTGGAACTGAAGCCACACCATCACCAACTGATGCAAAGTTAATAGTTCTTGCTCCGTTTCTGACTCTAACTGTACTTGCAGTCTGTGAATAGTCTACAAACGCAAAGTAACTAAAGCATGGACTGCACGCCACTGTTCCTTTTGTTGAAAATACACCCATTGCATACAACGCTGCAACCACTACGATTATTATCAGTATTGCCCATCCGTATGTCATCAAGTACTCCATTGCTGTTTGTCCTTTAATTTTCATAATCAACCTCCATATATTCTTTTGTTTTCCTGCCCTTTAAATATTTTCTTTTAAGGAATCAGATTATTTTACCGAATGCAGTTATCACTATAAACCTAGACAGGAAGTATATGCTGATACTCAATACAGCAAGGATGGGTATATACTTCAAACCAGCTTTTTCTGAACCTTCTTGTATCAACCCTATCAATAAAGCACCGAATACAGAAGTGACGCCAAGAGCAGCTAGCATGTACATCCTCATGAAATCTTGGTTGATTTTTATGGATTGAAATGTCATGAATTTAGAACTTCCAGTGAAAGTTTGCTGTACAGGAACTGCACTTCCCAACTTCTGCATCGTCTCTACAAGGTATGATGATATTCCATAAAGCAAAGGCGCCCCTATTCCCGCTGCAAAGAATATGAATATCGCATACATCATCACAAATGCCTCAACTTCTTTCCTAAGAATCCTCGTCTGTCTTATGTCATTAGCCAAACCGTCCAAGAGATTAGCTAGACTACCACCTTTAATTATTCCTTCGACTAAAAGATCAATCGTACGTTTCAACGTCTTTGAATATATGTTCTCTGGAATTGTTTGAATAGCATCGTCTATTGATACTCCGGATAGCGTTAATTTAGCTGACTTCCTAATCTGTACCTGCAGAGGACCAAATTCTGGTCTTGCCGATAAGAGAAAGGCCTGATCTGGTGTCAGTCCTGACCTTACGTTAGAAGAAATCAAGTTCAGTGCATCTGGTAATATCTCATCTGTAAATTTTGCCCTGTTGTCTGCGATAACTACCGGAACAGCATGCATGAATGCCTCAAAAACAGCAGATACAAAAACAGCGATTAAAATTGAGATTAAAAAACTCAAATGGACGATTATACTCGTCGTTAAAATTGCTAAAAACAATAAAATACCATAAATAATGCTGAAACCAACATAATTCTCTGGTAATATCCTGAAGTCTGCACAGATTAATATCTTTTTAATCCATGACCTGTAGCCTTTAGGCGTCATACGATACAATACTTCATACAACCTCATAGCTCAATCGCCGGTCTCCTACTCTTTACAACGCCAACAAACGAAAATTGAAACAAGATTAACGCTAACAACAAACCTACGAACATGTATTCTGTAACCACTATTCCAGAAAATGATGAGATTATGACTAAGAAGGTTATGCCTAGACTAGGTATGATAACGCCGAGCATCATGTACATCATCGCCATCGGGTTAAGCTGAGAACCATACCTTCTTATCGCCACTCTTTGTTCATTTGCCAAGCTTTCAACAAGATTTTCTAGTGTACTCCCCACATCTGCTCCACATCTTATCGCATTTGTCAACTGCCATAAAATTCTCCTGAAGTACAAGGAAGGATTCTTGAGTGCTAAATCTTCCAGTGCACTAGTCTGCTCTGTTCCAGTGGAGATTTTTTTCGTACATTCGTCAAATTCTTTTGAGATTAAACCGTAATTGCCGCTTGACACAGATACCAAACCATCATATAAAGGTACTCCAGATTTTACTTGGATGAGAAGATGTCTTAAAGCAAACATCAAGTTTTTATCCAAGTCTGTAACCTTTCTGGTGATGATTAAACGTGGGTACAACATGATATAAAGAAAACTCAAAAAACCAATCGCTAAAGATACAAAAGAAATTATAAAGAGAAAATTTCCTGGTAGGGTAACAAAAAAAGATATAACAGCAAGCATGGTAAAAATTATCGCAGTCCAAACCCATGCTGAAAAGATTGCTATAGCCATGTATTCTCTTGGTCTTATATCTATCTCCGCTTGACTCAACCTGATAGCAAAGTCTGGGAAGAATTTTGCTAATTTATCACCCACACCAAAAAAAGGTTGGGCTATAACTTTTGCTAATGGTAATGGAAATGGTATGAATGGTATTCTGTTCATTTCATCATTCCATCAACAAATTTTTTGGAATCAATTTTTCAGCCTTTTCCTTTCTTTCAACTATGCCCAAAACATATTCAGGGTCCCTATAATACTCTGCTACGGCTTTACCGACTCCGTTGACAGTATTGACATGATTCTCAACCATCCAGTTCAGGATTTTTATCTTATCGTTCTTATCCTTCTCTAACTCTGTAGTTGACATTCCTGTGTGCATCTGTAATTTTTGAAGGAATCTGTAACTCTCTTGAATTTTTTCAATCTTATCCTTCTTCACATCCCACTTGTAAAGAACTCTTATTGTTATGCCTTTAGTAATGTGTCCTGATGGTGGAACTATCTCTGCCAATTGATAAATCCTTCTTATACCACTCCTTCTGTCCCTATACATAGCTACAATCAAATCTAAAGCTTCTAACAGAGTTTCAGGAACATTTATTGGCGGGTTTATAAGTCTTCTATAAGTCTGTTCCACAGTATCAGCATGTAGGGTTGCATAAACACTGTGCCCGGTGTGCATTGCTTCAAACAAAACTTCTGCTTGAGCCTGCCTTCTAATCTCTCCTACGACTATCCTATCAGGCCTCATTCTTAGGCTGTTAACTAATAAATCTAACATCTCAACTGCACCTTTACCCTCTGGGTTAGGCTCTCTCGTCGTTAAGGGAACCCAGTGAAGGAATTGTGGAAGACTGAGTTCTCTCGTATCCTCTATACTCACAATCCTCTGGTTTGTCTGGATAAAAGGCATTATTGCTCCAAGAAAACTCGTTTTTCCAGATGCAGTTCCTCCAGAGATTAACATCGACATCTCATACTGAACACCCAACCATAGTATCGCAGTAACTTCAGGAGAAATTGTATTGTTCTCTATAAAATCTGTGATTGTCCACGGTTTTCTCCTGAATTTTCTTATCGTGATTGTGTTCCCAATTGTGGATATAGGAAAGAGAGTTGCGTTTACTCTATCGCCTGATATCAAGTGTGCATCCAACAAAGGATCTAGAGTTGTTATCTGTCTTCCTACTCTTCTCCCAATGCTTGCAGCATAATTTTGTATCTGAATTTCACTAGGAATCTGGATATTAGTCTTCAGCCATCCGTGTTTTTTATGGTAAACCCAAGCAGGCTCTTTTGAACTGTTGATGACTATTTCTTCTAAGTTTCCATCAGCCAAAAACATCTCAATTTTACCTAAACCAAGCATCTCATGCAGTAACGTTCCAGCCAATATTTCTTTTTTCTCTACTGGCATTCCCGGCAAGTATTGCTCTATTAATTCAAGCGATTTTGAGTAGAACCTTTCTTTCAATTCTTCTAAAGATTTAGGGTCTATCAATTCAGAAACTTTAATCTTCACTACAGTAATAAGAATCTCTCTAATCTTATCCAATAGAATGAGAGTTCCTTTCTCCAACTCGGGCAGTCTTATGATGTATAAGGGGACAAATTCATCAGGGCTACTCACTATCTCAACATCGCCCTTTATCCTGTCTGCGACTATTGTATACTTATCTAAGATTCTTTTTTCCATTCTTTCTTCCTCAATTTAGACGGACCAATCAAAGGGTATTCTATCTCGATTAAACCACGATCTTCTAATATTTTGGCCCAACTCTCTATTCGTTCCATGCTTACACCTAATTCTTTGGAGAGATTATATGTATTCACAGACCCTTTCTTATCGATTATGTCGATTAGCCTATCTATGGTCGTCCCCATAGATTCCATCTTAGTAGGCGCTGCTTTCTCTCTTGAGACTTCAATTTTTTTTACTTCTTCCTCCTGCAAAACTTTTTCTTCCTTGATTTTTTCTTCATGGAGCTCTTCTTTTGCACGTTCTTTTATATTATCTACGATGGGTTTTATGACAGCATAATGATTTTCTTTTTCAATCTTAACAGCTATTTCAGGTTTTTTCTCAAACTTTTCTTCTGGGAGTTTAATTTCAGCATAATGATTTCCTTTTTCTATCACAACTGGTTTTCCAGAAACATTTGCATAAATTATTTTTTCTTTTGATTTTGGCTCTTCTTTTGCACGTTCTTTTAATTTTTTGATCTTAACCTTGAGGTCTTCTTGCCATTTTTTTTCTTTTTTCACAGTATTCATAATAATATTATCTTAAAAGAACAATATAAAATTTAGATTCCAATGAAAGCCCAATCAGCAAGTGAGTTTTTAATCATAGTTTCAGTTGCTTTAACGATATTAATACCACTTATCTTACTCGTAAATCAATCATTAATGGGTTACAAAGATGATACAAAGATTTCACTGGCAAAAGAAGCTGTAAAGAAGTTGGGGAATAATGCAGACTGGGTTTTCTCTCAAGGACCGCCGGCTAAAGTAACAGTCGAAGTCTACATTCCCGATGATGTTGAAAGTGTATCGCTCATTAATAATGAAATACTTTACAAAGTCAGAACTTCAGCTGGAATCAGTGATGTTTACTACGACACAGTGCCAGAACTGGGAGGGGCATTACCAGAAAAGAGTGGCTATTATTTTGTTTCTTTAACATCTTTTTCAAATTATGTCAACATCAGCGTGGTTTGATGAAAGGACAAGCAGGGGTAGAATTCATGATATTAATGTCAGTCATGCTAATGATAGTCTTAATTTTTGTGTGGAATGGGCTTTCCACCAGACAAAGGGTTTTTGATCTCAAGACTAATGTTGAGGCGCAAGAGCTCAGCGACTCCATAGCATTCGAGATCAATTCTGCTGTTAAGGCTGGAGATGGCTACAAAAGAAATTTCTACGTAAAGAATGAATTTTTTGGCGCTTCTGATTTTAATATTACTGTTTCTGAATATTCAGTGTTCATCGACTGGAACGATAAATCTGCCTCTTCTTCGATAATAACAAGAAATATAACAAATGGAGTGATTGAAAGAGGGAAAAAATACAGCATAGAGAATAAAAATGGAGAAATCTATGTCACAGAAATTTTGTAAAGCTCAAGTTTTCTCAGCAGACTTTTTAGTGGCTACATCAATCTTTTTATTGGTTTTGACTGTAATAATGATTTATTGGTCATACACTAACATGCAGATAGAAGAGACAAAGACAATAAACGATATGGTTGATAAAGCTTACACAATATCACAAGTTTGGTTTAGAGAAGGTACACCTGAATATTGGGATTCTGCTAATGTAAGAGAGCTTGGACTTTTGAGTGATCATAGGATTAATGAGACAAAAATGAATGAAATGAAAGAATTGGGATACAGTAGAGTAAAAGGAATTATAGGTGCTTCTCCTTATGAATATCAATTTAGAGTATTCTTGGTCGGTGATACACCTATTAGACCACCTGTAGCATACCTTAATGGACAACCAGATACACAACTTGATATAATTCGTCAGTTGAATGAATCGAATTTAGTTTGGGATTTTTATGAAGGCAATTTAGTACCAGCTGAGTTGTATATTTCAGCTGGGAAAGTTGATAATGTAGGTTCTCAGGAAGATTTAATGAGAAAAATAATTAATAATATTGATAATTACAATTCAATAATTTTGGAACATCCTCAACTAGGTGATGGTTCTTTTTTAACCCAAAATGAAAAAAACATATTGAAAGATTGGGTTGACAACAGTGAACATGCATTTCTTGAAATAAATGACCCAGACTTCCTAACAATTTTTGGGTTAAGTACTTCAGGTTCTACAGTAGACATAGGCATAGTAAATTCATCAGATTCTATACTGAAAAATGCTAACATTAGTGATGATATACATTTCCAGATAGGTAGTAAACCATTTGATAACATTGCACCAGCATATCCGATGAAAACTATTATGTATAAAAATGGCGATACTTCAAAATGCATTTCCTGTCGTTGGTGGTATGGGAATGGAACTATTTATTATATAGCAGATAGTGCTGAAATTGGTCAAGTTCCTATCACAGAATTAAAACCTCTTGGTTACAATTTCGTCTTTGGAAAATATCCAACTCAAGCTAGTAATGTAATAAAAGTTGAAAGAGCTGGAGTACTGAATTCTTCCATAGCAATAATAGAGGTCTTATTATGGAGATGAAAAAAGGATTCGTTTTTACGATGGATGTATTGATAGGATTGGGTATTATAATCATAATATTCATCTTTTCATCCTTAGAATTCAGTTCAGTCCTTCCAGAAAAAAAATACCAGAAATTGAATTTTGTCGCAGAAGACACTATGGATCTTTTGATTCATCTTCAAGTAAAAGATGTTAGAGATAAACCAACTATTGTTCAATTAATCAAAGAAGGTGTTATAACTGAGAAATATATGGACAAATCTGTTTTGGATCTTATAGCTGGTTTTTATTACATGAATAACAAGACCATAGCGGCAAACATCACACAAGAGGTCTTAGGAGAGCTAACAAATGATGTCAACATACAATTATCAGTAGACGGCCAAAATATATATTCATCCTCTTCTGCAGGTGTCCAAAGAGATGTGGCTGTTGCATCGAGAATAGAGTCTGGTTATGAACCTGGGAAGCCTACTTATGGATATATCGCCAGAGCTTATTTGACGAAAATAAGGGGAAAGAGAGATTCTTCTTATGCCTATTTTGGTGGTTATGTGGGGGAAGGTAACATAACTAGAAACATAACCCTACCATCTTTTGACAAAATACTGGAAGCTTACATGGAATTGGATGTTGGTAATAATTTTACATTATACATAAATGGCAATTATTCTGGGTTTTACATGAATGGGTCAGCTGGGGGAGGATACATGAGAGCTGATAAGTGGATAGTTTGTAACACAACTTACAATCGTCCTTATTGCAATAATTTTACCTCTGGGGAAAATGTATTAACTTTCATTTTTCCTGGTAATGGATCTTTTATAGGAGGGGGTTACTTCAGGGTAACTTACAACACGACTCAGATGGCCCCAGAAGAAGAAGTTGGTAAAGATACTTATTGGTTCCCTGGAATTAGTGGGTTCTTTAATCTCTATGATTCATTCTACGTTCCTGGTACGTTGACTTCCATGACATCTTATCTGCATTATTTCAATAACCTTACTGTAAACCAAAAAAATGCTACTGTATACCTTAGCATCGGGAATGTTAAAGTGTTTAGAAGCAATGATACAGGTGAAATAACAAAACCTTTATCTTATAATGATATATGGCAAAAATTTGGCAGTCAACAAAATTTAATCGGGAATGTTAGCAATAGAACTGTTCCTTTAAGGTTTGGAGTAGAAGAATTTGAAGCACAGGGTGGAGGAGTTGGAACTGCTGATGCTGTTTTAATTACTGATGTTTCTGGAAGTATGAATGATAATACTGTCGATTGCCCTCCAAATGTAGGTTGGCAAATATCTACAGTAAGATATCAAGGAAATTATGGTGCCCAAAACCAAGATATAAATGATTCTCAATCTGTATGCATGTACAGGAATGTTACATTATCCGCACAGGGTAATATATATTTCTGGTGGCAAGTTAGTTCACAAAGAAGTCGTGATTTTCTAGTATTCTGTTACGATTTGCCAACTTGTTCAAGAACAACTTACACAAGCAGAATAAGTGGCAATCCTACTGATGGATATGCGAGCAACCCCGCAGGATATTCGGGTGGATGGCAACAAGTCATCCGTTCTCTAACTACTGGAACACACGAGATTAGATGGTGTTATGCTAAAGACGGTAGTACGTCGAGAGGAAATGATGCAGGATATGTTGATTTTATAAAAGTTAATAACTCAGGGGGAACAGTATTTCTTGATGATTTTGAAGATGACGTGTTAGATGGATGGAGTTTTTCAAGTTCAGGTCCTCAATGTAAAAAACTTGATGTAGCCAAAAATGTGGATAAAATATTTGTTGATACAGTTTTGAATACACCAGGTGATAAAGTTGGATTAGTTGCTTATAGCGCTCAACCTGCTATAAGATGGTGGTATGGATTAAGTAACGATTCAGTTTCATTAAAAAGTCAAATTGATAGTTATACATCTAATGGATATACTTGTATTTCTTGCGGTGTAGATAATGCCACAAATACTTTATTAGCACAAAGCTCTTTCGATAGATTCAGAGGTATGTTAGTTATGAGTGATGGTCAAGCAAATACTTTAATCAATGGTAGTACATATTTGCACACAACACAATGTCCAACAGATGAAGGATATAATAGTCTTGCAGGTGGAGAAGCAACTAATAAATCATGTATTGCTAGGAATTCAAACATTACTACTTTTGGTGTAGCTTTTGGGAATGATGCAGATAAAGAACAAATGAGAAGAATAGCGTGTTGGAATTGTACTGCATGTTCAAATGTTTGTCAATCTACCGTTCCACCTGATTCACCATGTTGGATTCAGAATATAACTCTTCCAAATGGAAGTATAGCTAATTGTTTAGATGTAAGATATGCTCAAAGCAATAACGTAGATGAACTAAAAAAAATATACGGGGCATTCGGAGAATTGTTCGTAAAATTGGGTTATACGACTCAAAAAGCAATCATAACTGGTAATGTAAATTTCAACAATATTCTTTATCCAGATTCTCGTATAGAGTTTCAATATTCATCAGGTCTAAATCCATACGAATACGGAGAAATATCTTTGACAAAAGAGACAGCAAGACTTAAAGACTTAACAGGGGATACGATTAGCACACCATACAAAGAAGGTTGGTTTAACATATCTAATCAAGTAAAAGTCGTGGATGCGAAGATAACTTCTTATTCATCTGATTATTGGACTGATATGCTCTGGATAAATTCGAGTGCTACTGGAAGTTGGAAAGAAATATATAATCTCACATACTATGGGAATGATTATACAATACTTGGAGATCCTTTCATAATTCATATACCAGCCGATAAGGTTTCATCAGGAAATAATTCTGTGAGAATACAAACAGGAATCAATCCTAGTAGCGCAACAGGTGGTTCTCCAGATGATAGAGTCATTTACACTTTAAGAATAAAGGGATTTGTTCCATATAGTGATGTTCCATTCAACACTTCTGAGAATGCAACAGATGATGCTATTTGGAGATTAAATAATTCTGTTGGAGATTACGTCGATATTAATTCTGAAGATGTCAGAATAGAAAACAAGACCGTCAGAGGACTACAATGGCTATACGGTCCAAGCCTTTTGAAGGTAATAGTATGGTAAAAAGAAGCAACACTTGGATTCTTATAATCAATGTAATATTTTCTTTAATAATCATTTATTTGTTCAAAATTTTTATGAATAAACATTCAAAAAGAAAGAAATTCCAATCTTTTATGAATAAGAAAAATTTGAATATCTAATGACTATCAAAGATGAGATATTTCTTTTAAAAAAAGAAAAAAATTAAAGAGATAAATGAAAGGCATAATGTTTAGTTTCGTTATGGTATTCCTAACTATAACTCTCCTCACACTAATCGCTGTCCAAAGAAGCCTAGTAACAGAACGCAAAGAGCAACTATTCTTGGAAACGAGAATCAACAGTATGAATAACTTGCATGAAAGTATTGTGAGGGATATAAAGAAGGCATTGGACATCATCACAACAAGGGCTATATCAGTTTCAATAAGTTATACCGTCATAGAGGGCAATCCTTTAACAGATGCCAATCAATCACTCGTAGAACTAATCAGATATGGCACTCTAAACGGTCAACCACAACCTCTGATGATAAATGCAACTTTTGGAAACTGGACTGATAAGATGGCAGAAGTTGGAAATCTTAAGGGTTTCTATGTCAACATAAGTTGTATCGATTTAAAAGTTAAACCTTATGATAGTTGGAATTTGGATGTTGAAACTGAGTTAGTAATAAACATAACCGATTTGCAGGGTGTAGCTTCTTTAAACAGGAGTGCAACGATAAATTCACTCGTTAACTTGGAAGGTTTGGAAGATCCCCTTTATCCGTTGAATACTGGTGGACAGGCGAGTAACTTTATAGCAAGAACTCCTTTTGAAGGTAATTTTACACAGCTGCTTCTGGATAATGGAAAAGGTAAAGGATATGTTTATGGTGAGGTTGTAAATGTACCTTGGGATCAAGCTGATGATGTTCAAGATAAAAGCAGTAAAATATTGGTAACAGACAATGCAGCAGCGGTAGCCTTAGGCGATTTGAATAATTTTAAGGGTATTGTATCAGATAGTGGAATAAACACGGCAACGATTACACCTTATGTGAATGAGACTGGAATTGCGACAACAAAATTATCCAACGGAACGAAAGTACTCGTCGATGGAGATAATGGAAGGGTTTGGTATATAGACAATTTTATAAAACATGTAGAAAATTCATACTATAATGCAAGTAACAATGGGCCAAGTTTTCTCGACAGGCTTGAGAATAAATCTGTGATACAGAGTAAATATTCAGATCAAACTACAAACATCATAGGCCTAGAAAGTTTCGTCAACAAATACAATTTCTATTGGTACTCTGGTCTAAGCATTGACCAAAGCAGGACTAACATAGATTATCTTTATTTCAACACAAGCGTTAGTGTGAATAGTAGGGGTGTAAAAGGATTAGATCCTCAATATTTCATGATAGATAATCAACATTATGATGCTTACAACGTCCAAGACATATTGATTTAACAAAATTAAAATATATTTCTTATCGTGAACAAGATAATCTTATGGAAAAAATAAAAAAACTCAAGATATCTAGAGTGTCTTTCATATGGAATTATGTTATCGGGTTGTTTTTACTCTCATACCTATTACTTTCAGTTGTTACGATTAGATTATCACAAACATTAACTATTTTTTTCGTTTTGCTAATTTTACTGTTTTTCATAGAACCTGAAACAATAATTCTATACTACGCTTATTTTATGGATCCAGACAATATAACAGAAGTTAAAGGGGTATTGACTAAAACACAAATATCTATACCTTATCGAAGCATCAGTGGCGAAAGGTTGAGGAAAAGTTTTGTAGGTAGAATCTTTAATTATGGAAATATAATAATTACGAGCCCTAATAATCAGATTAATATCAGAGGGATAAGAGATCCAGAAAAACTATACAGGATGATTGAAGAAAAACTTAACAAATACAGAAAAGGATAATAAATAAATTTTTCTGAATCCCATCTAAACAATATGAAAAATATTTACGTTGAGACATTTGGCTGCTCATTTAATCAGGCAGATTCTCAAATAATGAAAGGTCTTTTGGATAGACATGGTCATAGTATTGTAAATAATCCTCAAACAGCAGATGTAATCATAATCAATACATGTTATGTGAAAGCTCCAACACAGGAACGTGTTACGTACAGAATTCAAACTTTGCAAAAGTTATTTTCTGAAAAAAAATTGATAGTTGCTGGATGTATGACTGAAATCGATTCCAAAAGATTAGAAAAAATAGCAACAAAAAATAGTTGGATAGGGCCACATCAAATAAAGAATATTGTAGATGTTGTTAATGATACTTTAGAAGGGAAAATAATTAGATTAGTTGGTGAAAGTAAAGATATCAAAATCGGTTTACCAAAAATCAAAGATAATCCTTTGATAGACATAGTACAAATATGTGAAGGATGCAGCGGATGTTGTAGTTATTGTTGTACTCGTTTTGCAAGGGGTAAATTATTTTCCTATCCTGTTAAGTCAATAGTTAATGAAGTAAAACAAGCATTGAAAAATGGTTGTAAAGAATTCTGGATAACAGCACAAGATACATCAGCTTATAAATTCAACAATTTTAGATTGCCAGACTTACTAGATGAACTGACAAAAATAGAAGGTAAGTTTTTCATTAGAGTAGGCATGATGAACCCGACACATGTAAAAAATATTATTGATGAACTCATCGAGTCTTATAAATCAGAAAAAATATTCAAGTTTCTTCATCTACCCGTGCAATCCGGCTCAAATCGAATATTGAAAATGATGAATCGTGGATATAATATTGAAGATTTCAAGAATATAGTTAAAAAATTTAGAAAAAAATTTCCGCTGTTAACATTTTCAACTGATTTGATAGTCGGTTTCCCAGAAGAAACGAATGAGGATTTTAACAAAACAATATATTTGATAAAAGAAGTAAAACCTGACATAGTTAATATTTCTAAATTTGGAGCAAGACCTAGAACTGAGGCTTCAAAAATGGGAAAATTATCGAGAGAAATAATCGACAAAAGAACCAAAAAAATTAACAAAGTTATAGAAAAGATAAAAATCAAAAATAGTAAGAGGTGGTTGAATTGGGAAGGGGAAGTTTTAATCGATGAAATAGGTAAGAAAGGTGGATTGATAGGTAGAAATTTTGCTTATAAACCAGTTTTAACAACCAGTAAATTAGGGACTTTTTGTGAAATAAAAATAAATGAAGTATATCCAACCTATCTAATCGGAGAATAGTGAAAAATTTAAGAAGAAATATTCTTCTGAAAATAATTAAAAAAGAAAAGAAAGTCATCTGAATAAATTTATAAAGAGTATTACAAATTCTCTTATATCATCATCTTGAGCATCTGCTTCTCTTTTTCTTAGCACCCTTTCTCTTTTTTGCTACCAATTATTTCACCTATTACATTATTTGTTAATTTTACTATTTAATACTATCGATAAAAATTTTTTCTATTTAATGAAAAATTAGAATTATTTGAGAAAATTTTCGAATTACAATGTCAAGTAATTTTTTTCTAAGTTTTAATACTCCATTCAACAATTAAAAAGTATGAATTGGCTTGTATATGCTTTCTTAGCACCTACATTTTGGGCTTTCTGTAATGTTGTGGATAAGTTTTTGTTGACCGAGAAATTTAAGAACCCGTATTCATATCAAGTTTTGTTTTCCTTAATGGATTTAATTGTTGCTCCATTGTTTCTGATTTTATTCAAAATTTCGTTTTCTTATCCATTTTTTATTCTTGGGATAATAATTGGTATAATAGATGTAAACTCTGCCTTCAACTACTACAAGGCAATGAGAATTGAAGAAGCATCTAGAGTAATTCCACTTTCTTATTTGAATGTTTTGCTTACTGTTCCGTTAGCATATGTTTTCTTTGGAGAAGATATTGGAATTCAAAAATACATGGGTATTTTATTCTTTTTAATTGGCGCTATATTGATTTCATACAAAAAAATTAAAAAAAGTAAATGGGCATTTTCTCCTGCCATTAAATTAACTTTAATCGTCGCTATTCTGTGGTCATGCATCAACATAATGGATAAATATGCACTGAATTTCATCGATCCCATTTCATTATTTTTTTGGATGACCATAGGGTTCGTTATTGGAGGTTTGTCTACACTATTAGTTCCAAGAGTAAGAACAGATTTTATTATAACAGCCAAAAAATTAGATAAAAAATATTTACTGTTGGCTACTATTAGTTTATTTTTTGCCTATTCTGCATTCATGACATTTCTTACAGCAATGTCGACAGGTTATGTCTCTTTAGTAGTTGGTATAGCATCAATTCAACCATTCATTGTTTTTATTTATACCACATTCCTATCATTGTTTTTCCCGAATATAATAAAGGAGATAATCGACAAGTCAACAATAGCGCTAAAAGTGATAGCAATACTTTTAATAATAGCTGGAACTTTCTTAGTAACTGTTTGATTTTACTTCTCTCTTTTCAATCTAATGAGTTTACCAACTGAGTAGAAATCTTCACCACTCGTTTGGATGATGGTCTTTAATTTTGTCAAATCTGGTAAAAAATTATCTTTAACATCTTCTGCGTCTGCCGCTACTATCTCTCCAATAATCATTATGTGATCTCCTGTATCCAATTCTTTCACAAATTTACATTCAAGATGAATTTTTGCTTCCTTGATTCTCGGTGGTTTAACTTTCTCAGAATCATACCAATTTAATCCAACTTTTTCAAGTTCATTGACTCCGTAAGGATATGCTTTTTCACAAGCAACTGCTTTCTGAGCAAAATCTTCGTTGACTATGTTGACAACAAATTCTCCTATTTTCTTAATGTTTTGATAAGTGTGTTGAAAGGCCCTTACTCCAACATAAAGCAGAGGTGGGTTGAAGCTTAGAGGCCCACAAAAAGAATATGGTGCTGCGTTTATCCTTCCTTTCTCATCAACACTTGTTACTAATACTACTACTCTCGGTGATAATAGTTTATACGAATAATTCAATGGAATCTTCATTTGATCACCAAATAATTATGTGTTATTCTAATTTATCCATTTTGACAATGTTGTTTGATGTATTTTGTTTATATCGATAAAAGGACTGGCTCTCTTGAGTATAACACCCAAAGATTTTAATTTTGAAGAATCTTTAATCGGTCTATTTTCTATTATTTTCTGAGCAGTCTTCAAGCCAATACCAGGAATTTTTATTAATTCATCAAATTCAGTTTCGTTTATATCGACTATCAATTCTTTCTTTTTTGCAATCTGATATTTGGGATCCTGACTTAAATTCAATCGATCATTATCATCAAAGACAAAATCTTTTGCTTCAAAACCGTAATCTCTAAGAAGAAAAGAAGATTGATATAACCTGTATTCTCTCCAAGGATTTTCGGGTTCTTTATTCTCGAGAGGAGTATTTTTAATCGGTTCAAACCTAGAATAGTAAACTCTTCGAGCTTGGAGTTTATGATATAACCAGTTACTAATTTCAATTATTTCTTTATCAGTTTCATTAGATGCTCCGATTATGGTTTGGCTGTCTAATCCAGACTTACATTTTCCCTCTTTCTGAGCTTTATTAACTTCTTCTGCAACCCATCTGAGTCTTTTAATAATATCTTGTTTAAAATCAAGAAAAATTTTCATATCATTATAGTACTCGGCTTTAGGAAATTCTAAATTAATACCAACTCTATCGGCAATTTCAACTGATTGTTTTATTAATTCTCGGTTCACAGAAGGCATTAACCTCAAATGAGAATATGCAGTAAAACCACTTTTTCTTAAAATTTTAATGGTTTCAATTTCCTTCTCGACAACAAAGTCAGGATCCCTTTCTACAGAAGAACTAAGAAATATCCCTTGAATTTTACCTTTTTTCCACAGATGCATTGTTACCTTAGCTAATTCGGATGGTTCCCATCTTTCTCTTATTGTTCTTCTCTCGTATCTGAAGGAACAGAATTTGCAGTTATTATGACAATGGCTACTCATGAGTGTCTTTAAAAGAGGTACACATTTATTTCTTGCAGACGCTTCAAAAATAGGTACAGTATATTTATCATATCCTACTTGAGTAGAAAGGAAATGCCATTTATCTGTTTTAATCATAAAAATAACCAGCGAGCTTCATTGCTCGCTAATTGTAGATTAATTTCAATAGATACATCACTTTTGAAGGAGTAGAGTTGTGATGAACATATACAATAAAATCAAATCAATGGTTTTCAAAATAAAAAAAGAAAGAAATTCATCAGATTTTTAAATCAAAGAATTTAACGGCATTTTCAGTTGTGATTCTATCCACTTCTTCTGGAGTAATTTTTTTAATCTCGGCTATCCTATTTGCAACTCTTATAACTGCAAGTGGATCATTTCTTTTTCCTTCTGGACCAAACCATGGTGAATCCGTTTCTAACATAATGTTTTCGATAGGTACGTCTCTTATGATTTTCTTATGAGTCTTTGAACGTTGTGCTATCGGACCGACAGATATCGACCAATTATTTTCAATTATTTTTCTAACCAAGTGACGAGCACCAAACAAATGCATTAAAACGTTTTCTGCATATTCTTTCTCTAAAATATTAGCAACATCATCCACAGCATCCCTTGAATGGATGATTATAGGTTTTTTCAATTTTTTTGCCAATGAAATGTGTTCCATGAAAAGTTCTTTCTGTTTTTGTCGCCATTCATTCTCTTTCACATGAAAATAATCTAAACCTGTTTCTCCAATGGCAACAATTTTATCTTTATTTTTATTAATCAAATCAAAAAATTCATTTTTCTGTTCTTCATTGATTTCTTTCACATAAATAGGATGAATGCTAAAAGTAGCAAAAATAAAATTCTTATGTTTTTCCATCATATTCATTGTTACTTGAAAATCATCAGGATGTGCACAACAAGTTATCACAGCATTTAATTTTTGTTTACACATCTCGATAACTTGATCTCTATCTACATTGTAATCTGGCTGTTCGAAATGTGCATGTACATCAATCATAAAATCATCTATTTGATAATTAATTTTTACTACTTATCTATAATTTCGCTTATATGTTTTTCTCTAAAACAACAATGATTTCAAAAAAATTATTTTATAATTTTTATGTTCTCATCTAAATTTTCATTCTTGAATTTTGATTCACGGAAATCAGTATATAAATCAAACATGAATTTTATCTTGGAGGGGGATTGGATGTTATGTAAATATTGTAATGGATATTTTAGTTACAGTTTTTCACATGGTCTAACAGTAACAGAGATATGCTTGAAGTGTGGCAATGTTGAGAATTGCAGCAGAATTTTCAAGTCTTTAATTTGATTTTTTTCTTAGTTTTTTTATATACCCTAGTAATTCTCTTGAAAAATCATCATCTTTTGTATTAAAATCAAAAAATCTTGATAGTTCTGAATTTTTTACATTCTTTCCATACTTTTTCTTCTCGTATAAATATGCTTGGAATGCTGTGTCCAACTTATCTGCTTGCATCACGACTTGGGATTCTTTAGTCTTACCTTCAATCAACTCTTCAATCAAACTTTTAATGTCTTTTTTCAATTCTGAAGGTAGAATTTTTTTCAACTTTGGTACAGCTTTTTTTTCTAACATTTTCTTTTTTATGTAAGAATCATCATGTGGTGTTATATCTCCAGTTATTCCCTCTAGCAAATCATGAATTAAAGCTAATTTTATGGTTTTATTAACATCAACATTCTTTTTCTTTGCTAATAACCAAGCAAGAAAAGCAACTCCAAAAGAATGAGAGCCAATAGTTTCTCTTGTTCCTGGCACTCTATAAAAATTCCACCCAGTCCTGACAGTCAACTTAAGTTTCGAAATATAATCCAGAAACTTCACCAAATCTTTCATTCAACCACTAACAGTAGTTTAGATTCATTTATTTATATTTTAAGAACAATTTTTACTCTCATGGCAATAGTAGACGCTGAGAGGTTATCTGACGTATGCCCGAAATGTGGGTCTAATGATGTAGATGTGTCATACAGAAGGCTTGATTGCTCTAAATCATCCGTGATAACAAAAAAATGGACTAAATGTAATGCATGCGGGTATGAAGGTTGATGTTAAAGCTGGAAAAGCAATAGTATGCCACACATTATCATCAATAGAGAAAAAACTTTTCCTGTTTCTGAGGTCATTTTCTTCGTCCCTAAAGAATTGACCAAAATCCACTTTGATAGAGTGTTAGTTAAACATGCTAGCATTATACCTTTTACAGCTGTCTCTATAGTTATACCAGAAAAAGCCATGTAACAAAGAGTAACAGTTATGGCATTTACATTTATCAAACCAGAAATAATGCTAATAGGATAGATACTTATTTCCCCAAAGTATTGATTTGCAAGATGAGAAACTAACAACAGAATAATGAAAAGTGAAGTAAACTCAATTGCAGGTTTTATTGCCAATGGCGAACTTATCTCTATCCTTTCTTTCTCTTTAATACTTTTTTTCCAAGTGAAATAACTCATAAAGTATCCAAATGCACCCAACATCAAAAACGGTATGAAAATCATACCAGCAACATGATAATTAATAAGGTATGATATTAGTATCGTTTTCAAGAACATAGTAGTAGAAGCTAATGCAACAGAAAAGGATGCAGAATAAAGGATGTTCTTATTTTTTCTAACTTTTTCGCACATATCAAGTGTCACAGCAGTGGAACTAGCTATCCCTCCCAATAAACCTGCTAGGCTTAACCCAATCTTAATACCAAAATTTTTCATTAAAATGTAACCAATGAAACTTATTGAAATCACTATGACAAGGCTCAACCATATGATGAAAGGATTTATAATACCTATAGGATCAATAGTCTTGTTTGGGAGTATTGGCAATATTATGAACACTATTATTCCGAACATCAACGTATGCCATAATTCTTTTTTTGTTATGTGCTTAGCAAATTTGTGCATTTGCTCTTTTGAAAACAGGATTAATGCTAGGATAATGCCTAAGGTTATAGGCAGAAGATAAGGAAAAGATTGATAATATATGAGTAAACCTATCAAGAATGTTATAAAGAATGCTATCTCTGTAGTTTGACCGATTAATTTCTTTTTTATGAAACTGAAGATGTAACTAGAGATAATTAATAATGTAACTGCAAAAAAAGATATTAGAATTAATAAGTTCGTTCCAAGAATGTCAGAGAAAAGACCTGATAATAGACCAAAAAGACAAACTAACATAAAAGTGCGAAAACCAGCGACTAATGTTTCTTTTCCTCTCCTCTCTCTCTCAATACCTATCACTGCACCGATAGCTAGAGATAAAACAACCTTTTGTAGCAATAAGTAATCCCCAATCATAATCTAAAAATAGGATTTTTGAGAGTATAAAAATTATCTAAACTTCTTATAAGCATCTATAAGAAATGAATTTCTCAAACACAAATTTAGGATATATTGGTTATCAATTAAATTATTCATAAATATGAAGCAAGAAATTTTCAAAACATCTCAAATCAGACATATTAAGATTTTTTCTAAGTGTTAAGCATATCTTTTGTAGAACATTGTTTTTATTCATATCAATGAACGATTTTAGAAGAAACTATTTTAATAGCTTCCTGCATAAATATCTAATTTTTTCTAATCCTTTATAACTTTCTTCAAAATATTTTATACTAGCATCTATTTTTTCTAATTTTTTTTCAATTTCTTCACATACATAAGAATGTTTGTTTTTATACATCATTTTCTTTTTTATTAGAAAATTTCTGATTCCCTTTAATGTTGAAACATCTTTTATCTGATTTAAATCTCCAAATTCTTTTTCTATTTGTTTATATATTTCCCTCTCAATTGCTATTCCTTTTTTAGCATATTCTTCAATGAGTTTAATCTCTTTTTCAAAATCCAGGCTATCAGGACTAATGTTATAGTATTTTAGGCTTATTGTTTTCAGAATCCTATCAATTCTTTCAGAGATGTACTCGACTTCAATGTCAGGATGCAATCTTTTGATCCAATCTATTAAAACTTGTTTTTCTGATTCTTTCTCGATTTTTGACATCCTCGTCTTGATATTATCTAGGTTATTCATCCTATCACAAATTTTTTTCAACTCATCAACTCTTTCATAAATTCTTCGCATGTTTGAGGTGGGAATTGAAACAAAATTTACATAATTTTTCAACTCATTAATCCATCTACTGTTAATACTCGAAGAACCGATTATTATTATCTTGTTTCTAGGTCTTGTTAAAACGACATTCAATTTATTTAAATCTTCAATTGCAATGTGAGAACTGTTCACAGTTAAGTCAAAAATGATTACATTTTTTTGTCTGCCTTGATACTTGTTTATTGTACCTATCTCTATGTCATCAATCCATTTAAAAGTTTCAGGAATTCTTAATATCGTTTCGAATGGCTTATCCATTTTTCTAAATTTTGGGTCAATTCCAGAATTTTCAAATAAGAAGTTTTTTAAAAGGTTGTGTTGTGCGTTGAATGGAGTTATAATGCCTATTTCATTCCTATAAGAATTTTTGAAACTTTCATTATTTGAAAGATTTTCATAAAATAGATGAAGGATTTCGACTATAACTGATGTATTAATTGTATTTAATGCTGAGTTTTTAACCCAATGAACCCAATTTCCTTTGAAATTTTTTGTATCGATCCAAATGACCGCTTTTTTAGGGTTTATAATATCTTTAAAAAAAGAATCACAATCTTTAATCATAGTTGAGAAATTCTCATATTTATCCAATATTTCGGGATTAACTTTTGATTTGAGTTTATTGTTGTACAAATATTTGTTAGAGAATTTTAAAATGTCTGGATGACTTCTGTAATTTTTTTTGAACATCACATGATAGTCATTATTTTTGTCATCCAGATTCTCTATCAATCTCACAAAAAATGGTTTTTCAATAAAATCTTTTATAATTTGGTTTATCTCCTTATCATCACAGAAAGGTGTCAATTGTTTTGGGTCTCCGATAAGTAAGAATTTGGTGCCTTTTTTAATTCCCAACAACAATTTGGTTGTTTCAGCCATCGAAGCTTCATCTACAATGACTAGGTCAAATTTTTCTGTGTTCTCAAAATCTTTTGTCCCAAGTTTATCGAGCGTTGACCCAATTACCGCGTGTGCATTTATCATATTGGTAGGAATATTTTTTGGATCCTTAAGAAGTTTCCTCTGAATGGATATTCTATCTACTTTTGGAAGTTTTATCTTTCCTTCTGAAACAACTCTGAGAAGTTTTTCTTCTAAGTTTAAGTCTAATAACTTCTCCATGACATTATCTACAGCAACATTCGTGAAAGATGTGACAAGTACTCGTTTATTCAGACTGATGCATTGCCTGACGATTTCGGTTATCACTTCAGTTTTCCCGGATCCAGGTGGACCAAAACCAAGAAAGAACAATGTGTTTTTGTCATCAAAAAGTCCCATAGTTTTACTTATGAACTCTTTTTGATCATCGTCTTCGGTTATTTTCTCATTATAAAATTCAACTTTTTTTATTTTTGGAGGTTCTATTATCGAACCTTCAGTTTTTATCGGTGTCTGTAATCTATCTTCCAGATAGACTTTTTTTAATAATTGCCAAAGTCTTTTATTTTCCTCATTCTTTATTACGTCGTTTAGCGCATAGAGTTGATTTTTAAACAAGAATCTTTCGTCATCAGACTTATAGATTTTTACTTCATTCGATTGCGAAATGTCAAAATTTTCACCTAATACGATAACCCAGCAATCTTCTTCTCCTAAAATTTTTATTATACCGCTGTATTCTCCATTTGTTATTTCTATTTTAATTATATCCTTTTCTTTGAAGTTTTTGTCTAACAACGACCCTTCTAATGATGATAAATGAATACAATTACCATTAATTTTATCAATTTGACAAGTACAGGTAAATTTTCTTTTACAAGTTTTATTTATTTTTTCCTCAAGAAATTTTCTCATTTCCTCTATTGGATATGGAATATCATTATTTTTTAAAAAATTTATCATTGAATCTAAAATAAAATAAATAGATAAATGTTTATAGATTTTCAAAGTAGTTGAAAATTTTCTTCAAGACAAAAATTTATTTGACTTTATTGGAAAACTTTAATTTTGGTTTATTTTTGTCTAAGCCTTACTTTTCAATAGAATTAGCATCAGACTGGCCTATCATAAGGCTTTACTTCTCTTCCTTTTTTTCTGGGATTATAGTGGCATTTACTAGTCCATGTTGGTTTGATCGGTTCTTGACTTCTTCATTCATTATAATGTTGCTTCATGTATAAGTATGTTGATGTCATGTAGTGGGTATGTTGCGTTATCTAAATTTTTTGTTTCTAGTTTTCCTCAATTCTAACTCAGGTCCGATGTGACCCATATATAAATGGACCCGGGTCCATTAGTTTTAGTTAATTATTTAACTCCATACATTAATTGTATTCTAAAAATAACAATAAGGTGAATAATTATTGAGCGAATGAGTTTGCAGGTGGAAAGTAATGTTGCTAGTGATAGACATAGTTTTATTCATTTTTGGACTCCTGATGATAATCTTCGGGAGAAAAGCAGTAGTCGAACCTGTGGATTATATAACATATAAATTCATGTTAATTTGGTTTTCTGTTAACGCTGTTTTTTCTTCTATAATCGCTATTCTAACATCCCAAATTTTTTTGAAAGGTGATTTTAATTAAACGACATTCCTAGTTTGCCTATAAAAAAAGTTTTCGAGGTTTTAGAAACCTCGCCTAATGGATTGACTAGTGAAGAGGCCAGCAGAAGACTTGTTAAATGCGGTCCAAACATATTAATTGAAAAGAAAAAGTCACCACTCATTTACAGCTTTTTTTCACATTTAAAAGACCTATTTAGTGTCCTACTACTTTTTGCAAGTTTACTGGCTGCGCTTAGCAATATGTTAGACTTGGGTATCATCATCTTTGTTGTAGTCATAGTTAACACGTTTTTCAGCCTCTTCCAAGAATGGCGAGCAGAAGAAGCTATGAAAACCTTAAAAAGTTGGATGCCGATGAACGCCAAGGTCTTTCGTGATGGAGAGCTTAAGAAGATAATGGGTAAGGATCTTGTTCCAGGCGATGTTATAGTTTTAGAGGGAGGTGATCGTGTTCCAGCCGACGGACGATTGATCGAAGCCTTTGATTTGTGGACAAACAATGTTCCTTTGACTGGCGAATCTGAACCACAACCACGAAGTACTAAACGTATCAAAAATTTAGACACCACATACCTTGATGTACCTAACCTTGTTTTCATGAGTACTAGTGTTGCCAAAGGGCAAGGAAAAGCAGTAGTCATTAACACTGGCATGAGGACAAAGTTTGGACAGATTGCTGGCTTAACTCAAGAAATAAAAGATGAACAAAGTCCTTTACAGAAAGAAATTGCTCACACTGCGAAATATGATTTTATTATTGCCTTGGCTGTTGGAATCATCTTTTTCTTAGTAAGCTTAGTCTGGCTTGGATTGTCTTTCATCAATGGTATAATTTTTATGATAGGAGTCATGATATGCTGCGTTCCTGAAGGTTTGCAAGTCACTGTCTCAAGTGCATTGGCAATAAGTGTTCTTAAAATGGCAAAAGAAAATGTCCTTGTCAAGCGTTTATCTGCAGTCCAAACACTAGGAAGCGTAACAGTGATATGCACTGATAAAACCGGGACTATTACTAAAGGTGAGATGACTGTTAAGAAAATATGGGTTCCAAACAAAGTCGTAAATGTTTCAGGTGTTGGATACACTCCAAGCGGCAAATTCACATATAATGGTAAAATTTTGAAAAAGGGTAGATCACGTACGATTGAAAAACTTCTCGAAATCTCAGCACTTTGCAACAGTGCCAAACTTGAACCACCATCGGACACAAACAAATCTTGGAATATTATAGGGGATCCTACTGATGGGGCATTACTTGTCGCAGCCATGAAATATGGACTTAACGTACAGAGTTTGCTTGAACAAAAACCAATTGTCGATTTAATACCATTCGATTCCAAGAGGAAGAAGATGACGACAATCTGTAAGAATAGTAACAAGATTTTTGTATACACCAAAGGTGCACCAAGGAACATTCTCTCGATATGTAACAAAATGATTATAGGTGACCATATAGAAGACCTGACTGAAGAAAATCTGCAATCTGTTGAAGCTAGAATTCATGAGTTTGCGAATGAAGGTTTACGTGTCATAGCCATGTCATACAAAGAAATAAAAGGAAATCACTGTGTCAAGAAAAAAGTCGAGACAAAAATGATTTTTGTTGGTCTTGCAGCTATGGAGGATCCGCCTCGACCAGAAGTTCAAGAAGCGGTAAGAATGTCGAAACAAGCTGGTATAAAAACTGTAATAATAACTGGAGATTATGGTCCGACTGCACAAGCCATTGCTACAGAAGTCGGCATAGTTGATGCTGCAAAATGTAGGATAATACGTGGAGTCGATCTTGAGATAAAAAGTGACCAAGAAATTGTAGAAGAAGTTAGAAAAGGAAATGTAATTTTTGCCAGAGTTTCACCAGAAGAGAAGCTTAGGATAGTAAGAGTTCTAAAAAAGAATGGTGAAATTGTCGCTGTTACTGGCGATGGTGCAAACGATGCTCCTCCACTCAGGGAAGCTGATATTGGTATAGCGATGGGTGCATCCGGAACAGATGTCGCCAGAGAGGCTTCTGACATGATTTTACTCGACGATAGTTTTGCATCAATAGTTAAAGCAGTAGAATCTGGACGTGCGATTTACGATAATTTGAGGAAGTTCATTATTTACGTTTTTGCACATAATTGGGCCGAATTAATTCCATACATACTCTATGTTTTGTTTAGCTTACCTCTTCCACTTTTAGTCGTTCAAATTTTGGCCATAGACTTGGGTATAGATGTTATTCCATCATTAGCCCTTAGTCGTGAGCCGCCTGAAGCAGGTATTATGAAAGAACCACCAAGAAGCATTAAGAAACGATTATTCGATATGAAAGCGATTCTACGTTCATTGTACGTTGGATTGATAATCGCCGCTGGAGCCATGCTTGGATGTCTTTATGTGTGGTCTGTTGGCGGTTGGCATCTAGGGACGCAATTAGATCCAAACAACATCGTTTATATCAAAGGAACAACCATGACACTTGCGGGTATAGTTATAGCTCAAGTCGGTAATGTTTTGGTATCCAGAACAAGCAAGTTATCTATATTCAAAACAGGTATTAAAGGCAACAAATGGATATGGATTGGCATAGCCTCTCAAATATTGATGTTGTCCGTTATCATTTATGTTCCATTCATGCAAAATTTCTTTCATACAACTGCCTTAAGTGTTATGGATTGGATGATCCTGGTGCCACTTCCTTTCTTCGTAATTTTTGCTGAGGAAACGAGGAAATGGTTTGCGAGAAGGATTAAAGTTAAATCTACATACAAAAATTTATCTGATTCTGGGTTGATTGAAAGGGATTTTTATTCATCGCAAATGTAATTTTAAATCCAAGGAAATCAATTGGATTAATAGGATATACCTTTCATGGAGAGGACTTCCTCTCTATTTTTTAATTTACAACATGATAGAAATGACTGAAGAATGTGTTATTTGCAAAAAGAAAGCAGAGTATAAGGATAATACTGGTTACTACTGTGAAAAGCATTGGAAGAAAAAAAGATAAGTTAAATCAGTAGGGAAATCTTATCCGATTAGGTTGTTTACAATCTCTTTCTTAATAGGTAATAGACTGAACTTAAAATTACAACGACAGCTGCAACGATCCAGGATTCCTTGGGTAGGGAGAACATTAGGATGATGCAACTGACCATACCGAGCAAAGGAATTACAGGATACAGAGGGGCTTTGAATGTTTTTAGATTCGGAATCTTTTTCCTAAGCCTTATTGCAGAAAAGTTCAGAATCACATGAGTGGATAAGACTGAAAAACTCGTTATGGCTGCGGTTTGTCGCAAGTCAAAAACAAAAGCTAGGACAGCCATCAGCACTCCCATGATAAGAATGGAAACATACGGTGTTCCAAATTTCGATTGAACTTTTGCTATAGATTTTGGAAGCTGTCCGTTCCTCGCCATCGCAAATGAAACTCTCGACAGGCCGATGAGGTTGGTTAAAATGACACTTGCCGTGGCGATTAGAGCTCCAAAGGAAATAGTTGCAACCATCGTGAAGTTTCCTGTCACCCTTGCGGCATCAGCAAGTGGTGAACCTGATTGTGCGAGGATTCGATAGTCTTGTAGACCTGTTGTAATAAAACCTATCAAAGCATATAAGATTACAGAAATGGTTAATGCAAGCAAGATCGACAGTGGTAATGTTCTCTTTGGGTTTTTTACCTCTTCGCCGAGTGTTGCTATTCTTCCAAAACCTAAATATGCAAAGAAGATGTAGGCTGCTCCTTGAAGGATTCCATAATAGCCATTTGGCGTGAACGGGGAATAATTACTCGAATTTATGTGAAAAATTCCGATTCCAATAAACAAGCAAAGGATTGCAATCTTTATTAGGACTAAAATGTTGTTGACCGTGGCGGATTGTTTTATTCCCGCAAGGTTCAAGGCCGTCAATACCAATGCGACTGAAATCGCAACAATTTTTAGCGAAAATAATGGGAACATTGCCACAAAGTAGCTTGCAAATCCCAAGCTTATTGCTGCCCCAGCCACGGTTTGTGCAAACAGCCACAAACAACCCACGACAAAACCTACAGAAGGAGAAATCATCTCATGGGCATACTCGTACACTCCCCCTTCTTTTGGAATCGCCGAGCCGAGTTCAGCAAAGCTAAACGCGGTGAAAGATGCAACTACACCTGCAATTATAATTGAGATAATTATTGCTGGACCAGCGTAACCTATGGCAATGCCTAGTACGACGAAAATCCCAGCACCTATTATTGACCCGATTCCAATTGACGTGGCATCGAAAAGGCTCAGAGTCCGCTTTAGTTTCATAACTCTCATCACAAAATTACCAATATTATCAAAATTGATTTTACTTTCATCATCCGAATATTTTTTTGAAAAATCCCTTTGATTTTTCTTTGTTCATTTCTACTTCATAACCTGCATTCTTAATTGTTTTCATAATATTTTTAACATCTATTTTTGCATTGTCAAACTCAACTGTGGCTTTCTCTGATGCATAATCTACTTTTGCATCCTTTACACCTTTTAAACCCGAGACAGCTTCTTTTATCCTGTTCTCACAACTGACACAATGCATTCCTTTTATTTTCAATTCCAATTTTTCCATCTAACCACCTCTAAATCATTTCACGATTATTTCTCCTTTGTTTACTCCCATCGGGCAAGTGAATACAATCGTTCCCAACTCTTTTGGAGTGAATTGTAAGGTCACATTCTCTCCATCTTTCGTGAAATCTTTACTCAATCCATACTGAGGCACACGAATTCCCATCAAAGAATTACTAAGCTTTCCAACTTGTATGTTCAACTTTACTGGTATATCTTTCTTGACAACGAATGTATCAGGGTTCCATCTGTGATTATCGGTTGTTATGTTAATCTCCTGGAAATTCCCAGATATTACTGAAACTGTATCCAAACCTTTAGTTGAAGTTAAAAAATCAAGACCTGGCAATGCATAACCAGACAGAAGCAAACCACGATTCAAGGTCACCAATCCTAAAACCATGACAACAACAGCCGAGACCTTCATGATTCTTCCGATGAAGTTGTGCGTTAAAAACGATAATACATTACCAAAACCAAACATCAACGGTATCGTTCCCAAACTAAAAATCAGCATAGCTATCCCGCCTTGGATTGCACTGCCAGTTGCAGCCGCATAGATTAACATCGCTTGCAATGGACCACATGGCAAGAGTCCACTCAATAGACCAAAGACTACTGGTCCACGATCTTTTGTGTACTTGGTCAAGCTCGGAGTCCTGATTGTTGTAATCCTTCTTAAAAATGGGATAAAGGTGCTTAGGCCGTATAATACCATGAATACTCCTGCGAAGATCGACAAGTAACCTCGGAATTGACTAGTTAATAAAAAAACTGAACCAATCAGACCAGCAAGGATTCCGAAAAATGTATACGAAGCCAACCTGCTGATGTTGTAGAGGAAGTGTTGTTTTGCACGGGACATCCTTGAATCCTCAGAGTTCTTAGTGGAGTATGCTATCACAAATCCACCGCACATGCCAACACAATGCACACTCGTTAACAATCCAGTTATTAAAATTAACAGTAAACCAGCATTCTGGTTTATGGCTGGACCTGAAAAAAGAGGAAGATTACTCAGAATAAAATACAGTCCAATGAAAAGGAAAATCAATCCAGTATATTTCATTATCCTGAATTGTTTCTCACTTATAGTGACCTCTGAAAAATTCTTCTCTTTGTCTTCTTTTTTAGACATCGTATTGCCTTTTGTTAATAGTGTGTAAAAAAACTATTAAAGCCAGACCTTAAAAATCATTTTATTCTTATCAACTTAGAAATCTCACGAATATTAATTTCATACAGTAGGTGGGGTTGGAACTTACGAAGCAAGTTTGTTATCTGTTTATTGTTTCTTAAAAATATTGATAATTGTTTGGCCCATAAAATGACTTGTTATCACCACAACAATAGCAACTCCAACGTGTTGAAGAATTTGTAAATAAGGATTTGCCTTTTGATTAATCGCTATTAGATAACTCAATACCGAAAGTAAAGATAAACCTAAAACTAGGGAAGATAATATAGCATATTGTATTGGTAAAAACATAACCAGTGAAACAAATAGTAATGTAATACTCAACCTGGTCAAAAAATTACTAAAGGTATAAACTTTGATGTTATTTTTAGCCTTTGAATACGCCGATTCTCGATAAATGTGAATGCCCAATGAATCTGATATATTATCTGCAATAGCAATTAACAATAATGCACCTATGATACTCATTTTAGGATTAGTAATCCCATCTAAACCAACAATCAAGGCCAAACTAGTGACAACAGAAGAAGTAATGCCATAGCTAAATTTACTAAGGTCTGCCATATTCTAATTTTCTTCTTTGAGAACAAAAATCTATGTTTTAACTTTACCCTAAGTTTTACCCTAAACTTCTCCTTAGGGAAGAAATCAGAAATCGACTGGCCTGTTTTAAGGCTTTACTTCTCTTCCTTTTCTTCTGGGATTATAATGGCATTTACTAGTCCATGCTGGGATGGTCTTGAAACAATTTTTGCTTCGCCCAATTCAGTCTTAATTATTGTTCCTTTAGTTATAATGCTACGCCTCACATACTGTGGATTTGCCTCATTCTTAAGTATGTCGAGTATCTTGACTTTCTTTGTTTTATTCGTTTTTGGATCAATCACATTGGCAAATTCTGTCTCAACAAACCTGACTTTTTTTATGCCACCTCTCCTTCTATCTATCCTTTTCTTCTCTTTTCCAAGTCTTGTCAATAATGGCAAGGATCCTCTTTGAAACCTTCTTTTTTTCCTATGTAAGTGTATCTTACCGCCTGTTACTTTTCTGCCGGTGTCTATATTCCATTTGGTCATACAATCAACCTTATCTTAAGATTAATACATTTAAATATATCATTTTAAATAAATTTGGGAAAATTGATTAAAAAAGTAATGGTAAAAAGTATTTAAATCTTGATATCGACAAACTACATAAGTGAAAAGATGCCAGAAAGACCAATCGATGCATTAGATAGAGCAAAGGGGAAGAAAGTTTTTGTTAAGTTGAAAAATGGTGAAGAAATCACAGGTACTCTAGTCGCTTTAGACCTACATCTGAACCTATGGTTGGAAGATGTGGAAATACAGGGAGAAAACAAGAAGAAATTTGGGACCATCCTAATCAGAGGGGACACAATCTTATACGCTTCTCCTGTTTAAGTTCAAAGTGATGTGAATGAGTAAAGGTACACCATCTTTTGGTAGACATAATAAAAGAACTCATGTCCTTTGCAGAAGATGCGGAAGAAGGAGTTTTAGCATTAAGAAAAGAAGATGTTCTGCCTGCGGTTATGGTGCTATTTCTAAGATCAGAAAATATAATTGGCAGGAGAGGGATATTCACAGGAATAGAAAGAGGTAGTTCGTATTAAACAAAGCTTTTAAAGTTTTAATTTGTCTTTTTCTCATAATTATTGTAAGTATTACTGGGCCCGTAGCTCAGCATGGTAGAGCAGCTGATAGTGAGCTGAAGCTTTTAACCATGCATACTGAGAAAGACACCAGTTAGGTAAAACCTGGAAGGTCCCGCGTTCAAATCGCGGCGGGCCCATTTTTGTTAAATTATTGTCACTATATGATTAACCTATTAATTATAGTATATAAATTAATTTAAGTATAATAATGAAATATAATTATTATGAGGAAATCCATAGAAGTCTTAAACTACATAAAACATACAAACAAAAGTTATAGACAACTTATTTTAGATGTTGATAAAAAATTCCAAATAAAAATAGGAAAATCTTTAATCAGTTATTATAAGAGAAGTAAACCAAGAATAGTTCCTGTTAATTTTAATAATGTCAAAATATGGGAATTAGAATGGTTAAAGGGGTTGTATTTTGCAGACGGTTGTAAATTTAAAGAAAGTTTCAGACATTACACTATAAAATTTGCTCTTGATTCAAAAAGAGATCAAGATATAACAAGGCGATTAATTAATATTTCGGGAAAAATTGGAGTAAATTTAATTTTCCTTCATCAAAAAAATGCTTTAATTATTAAGATTCGTTCAAAACTTTTGTATGATTTTTTGCCAAATAAAAAGAAAATATATTATCCAAAAAATCTTTATGCGTTTGTTTCTGGATTAATAGATGGTGACGGAAATGTATGCAAAAATAAAGTTATAATTTGTCAGAATAAACATAGAAAACTAATGAATTATTTAATAAAGAAACTTGGTTTTAATTATCACAAATACAAAACAAAAAGTAAATTCATTGTTAATTATTATAAGACTATATATTATATTCCAATAAAATTATGTCGAAAAATAATTAAAAGTAAATTTTGTGTTAAATTAAACAGAAATGTAAATTAATTAAAGAAATATAATCAATGTGATTTTATGAAATATAAACATCCTGCTATAACAGTCGACGTGATAATTGAGAAAGACGATGAAATAGTCATTATTAGAAGAAAGAACAGACCTAAGGGACTAGCGATGCCTGGGGGTTTTGTTAACGAAGGAGAGCTTTTAGAGGACAGAGCAATAATAGAAGCTAAGGAAGAGACTTCAATCGATGTCGAATTAAAAGAATTATTGGGGATTTATTCTGACCCAAAAAGGGACCCTAGACTTCATACTATCACACCTGTTTTCATCGCTAAACCCATAGGAGGATGTGTAAAAGGCGGTGATGATGCCGCAGATGCCTTCTGGATGAACATTAATGAGATAAAATTACATGAGTTTGCTTTCGATCATAAAAAAATTTTGCTCGATTATTTGAAATGGAGAAAGAAAAAAGGAACTTACTGGTCAACCAAGTAGATTTACATGTTAATCAAAATTTATGACAAATTGTTAAACCATTTTGGGAATCAGGGTTGGTGGCCTGCAGATAGTAGGTTTGAAGTTATCGTTGGAGCTATCTTAACTCAACAGACTTCATGGAAGAATGTTGAAAAATCAATAATGAATTTAAAGGAAAATAATGTCCTTGAACCAAAAAAATTATTCAATCTATCGATAAAAAAGTTAGAGAGTTTAGTTAAACCATCTGGATTTTTTAAAGTAAAAACAAAAAGACTCAGGAGTTTCTTAGAATTCTTCATTGAAAATTATGACGGTGATTTGAATAAAATTTTTGAGTTACCTTTGAAAGATTTAAGACAAAATCTATTATCTGTGCATGGTATTGGACCTGAGACTTGTGATTCGATAATTCTGTATGCAGGTGATAAACCGGTTTTTGTCGTAGATGCCTACACAATAAGATTATGCGAGAGATACCCGATAATAAGATCGAAAAAATATGAAGAAGTTAGAGAGTTTTTCGAGAATAACCTACCAAAAGATGTTAATTTATTCAAAGAATTCCATGCATTAATAGTAGAGCTTGGGAAAAATTATTGCAAGACAAAACCAATGTGTGAAAAATGCCCGTTGAATGAAGGCTGTAAGCATGAGATTAGTAATAACAACTTGCTCAATAAATAAGTCAAAAGAATTGATAGACGAGATATTAAAGTCAAAATTAGCTGGATGCGCGAATAGAACAGAAGTTGACAGTAAATTTTGGTGGAAGGGAAAGATTGATGAAGAAAAAGAGTCTTTGATAATATTCAAAACAAGAGAGGAACTTGTAGAGAAACTGTTCAAGAAAATAAAAGAAGTACACCCATATGAAGTTCCAGAAATCATTGAAATAAATATTGAAAAAGTTGACGATAAATATTTGAAATGGTTGAAAGATGTTACAAAGGGCCCATAGCTTAGCATGGTAGAGCGGCTGGCTCTTAACCAGAAGGTCGAGAGTTCAAATCTCTCTGGGCCCATTCAATACTCAATTTCTTTCCTACCCTTTATCCTTGCAATAATTTCAATATAATCTCTAAAATCTACATCTGTAGTCTTTTGAATCAATTGCTCTTCAACTTGAAATATCCCAGTAGTATCGTTCATTTCAACAATAATTCTCACAGGTTTCTTCTTGCCTTCATTAATGTAAACATTTTCTATTGCCAAAGCAGAAAATTTATGGATATCTGGTTTAGCTAATTTATAAGGAATTCTTGCCCTGCCTTTAGTCATATCTGTTCCGTCAGCAGTTGCAACTATTTTTGATTCTAAAGAAGTTGATTTATATTTCCCAAGATGACATAAAATTTCTTCGATGATGATGCTTCTCATTCTTGCAATCTTTCCTATAGTAGCATTCGGGTCAGCTCTTCTGAGCATCCTTGTTATAATACTACGAGCTAATATTACGCCTATGATTTCATGATCATCTCTTGATACACTATTACCAAAGTCATGTATATAGCCTCCGATTAACAACGCCATTCTCACATCTTCTGCATCTCCGATTTCCTCAAGAATAATGTTCCCAAAAATCTTTTTTTTCTCCAATATGGAGTAGATTTTCAATGCATTCAATGCAACAATCTTCGAATGAACTCTACCGTGATCGTTGAAACCCATTCTGACTACCATGACCTTATTAGCCTGTTCGAGAAGATGATAAACTTCTTCGTCTTTTTCGAGTATATTCAAGAGCCTTAAACATTTTTTATATTTTTTCAATTCTTGCGTCAATTCTTTGTCGATAGAATTCTCTGATGTCATAAAAATCTATTTAGTTACCAGCCTATATATCTTTAGAAATCGCCTAAAATATAAATTACTAACTGAAAAATAAAAGGTGGTTTAATGAAAGTGATTGTATCAGCTGTAAAAGGCGCTGGAAAATCTACAGCAATAAAATTTGTCCTAGAAAAAAAGCCTGACATTAAAGTGATATCAGTAGGAAATTATTTTGAAGAAGCATACAAGGGATTGGGATTAAAAAGAGATGAAGGGGATAAAGCTGTTGACAGAGAAAAACATAAACAGATACAGATTAAAGCATTCGATTTGATATCAAAAGAAATCAAGAAACATAAGAATGTGATATTAGACACAAACTTATTTTTTACAAAAACTGAAGGTTACTTCCCTGGTCTGCCAGAGTTTGTTCTGAAAAAAATTGAACTGGATGCTATTGTCATCATGGAATATAAACCAGATTTCATTCTAGCTAGAAGAGAGAAAGATATCAAAACTATCGGCAGAGAAAGATCTGCCAGTCTTACTCCAGAAGGTATAGAGATGGAACAAAAAATTCAAAGACACTATGGGTTGGTTTGCTCAGCATTAACTGGCTGTACCGTGAAAATCATAAGAAGAGAAGAACCAGAAAAATATGAATTTGAACATAATAAAAAGAATGCGGAAGAGATTTTAGAACTGTTCAAATAAGGAACTTATAAATCTTGATTTTCTAATTTTTATTTGGGCTGGGATGGCTTAGTGGCTAAAGCGCCGGACTCATACTCGTAGAGGAATGAGTTTTGATTCCAAGATGATAAGAAATCCGGAGATCACGGGTTCGACTCCCGTTCCCAGCAATCCTGAATTGATAAGTTTATAATGGCAAAAATCCATATATAGTTTATTATGTCAAACGATGGCATTTTTTCCACTCCATCTTCTCATTTAATGAACATAAGATTTTTTTCGGTGATATTTTTTGGCTCGTGAAGTTAAGTACGTAACAGAAACGATTGGAAGAATCATGACAGAATGGACCAAGAATGGTAAAAGAAGCTTTGTTGTAAAAGTACCGAAATCTCATCATATAAAGGAATTTGAGCTATTGTTAAGACAGATGTTGATTCATTATCAAGTACCTGTAAAGACTGAAGTGCAGGAAATACCAATTGAGATAAAATGTAAGTGTGGTTATTGTGGTGAAGCTAAAAGCTCTGATCCGACAGATGTTATAAAGTTATTATGCCCTTCTTGCAAGAAGGACCATGGCAAAATAATTTCTGGGAAAAATATAGAAGTTGTTTGAAAGGTAGTAGAATTTGATGGTTTTTATACATTTTTAATGATGTTTTACGGAATAGTCGTAAAAATGCCTCAAAGCCTTGAAAATGCAAAGCTTTTTATAGGTGTAGATATTTATAATAAGTAGAAAAATAGCCCTTTTATAGAGGGTTTTAGCCAAAAATGAGGGGGTGAAAAATAAATGGCTGTAATAGTTAAGAGTGCAATAAGAGAACTGGTAAAGGGTAAGGCTAATGTCAGTGAGGAATTCTTGAAGAGATTGGACGCAGATGTTGCAGCTTTAGTTAGGAGAGCTGCTGATAGAGCAAAGGAAAATGGAAGAAAGACTTTGAAAGCAAGAGACTGTTAAATTATAAGTATAGGGGTTTATTCCCCTCTTTTTTTCTATTTTTTTATTGATGCATTTTCGTTCTACTTCTGAATGAAAAGTATTTATATATCAGTACTGATATATCACTACTGATATATATGAGTATGAAAGATTTAGCACCACGTGGGTTTCTAACAACATGTATTTTGAAGTCATTGAAAGATGAACCCAAACATGGCTATGAACTTATTAAATCAATAAAAGAGGGAACAGGGTGGGAACCAAGTCCTGGGGCTGTTTACCCAACGCTCCATCATTTAAAGAAACAAGGGTTAATCGATGAAGAAAAGGAAGGAAGGAGGATTTCTTATAGACTTACAAATGAAGGGGAAGCGATAGTAGAAAAAATTGAAGAAAATATGAAAGAAATGAAAAAAAGGCTTCATAATTTTATCAGTATCATGGGACAAATACTAGGAGTGAAAGAACCAGAATTGAGAAAAATGATGGAAATCCATGGTAGAAAGGAAAGAGATAGTTTTCTATTGCTACCAAAGGATATTAAAATCTCAATGTTCAAAACAAGAAATTTGATATTAAAAATTGCTAAGGATAAATCAAAACATAAAGAAATTGAAAGAATTTTGAAAAAAACTAGAATTGAACTAGAAAAGATAGAAGGTGAATGATTTGATAGACTTAGCGATAAAAAACATATTAAGACAGAAGACAAGGACTATCCTTACAGTGGTAGGAATCCTTATTGGTATCGCTGCAGTAGTTGCTTTGGGTTCTATATCTGAAGGTATGAAAAGTATGATGAACCAAGAGATGCAATTTTTAGGAGGAACTATAATGGTTTCTAGTAAAGGATCATCTGGTTTAATGTTTGGAGGCGGTGGTTCAGAAATATCAAAATACGATTTAGCAAATTTTGAGGATTTTTCTGGAGTTAAGCAAGTTGTTCCCTATGTTATGAAAATGGGGCAAATACAAATTGGCCAAGGTTCTCCAGTAGAGATTATCGGTATTAGATCTGAGGATGTAGATTATTTCAAGAGCAAGGGTACTGAGTTAGATTCAGGTAGATTAATAGAAACTGGTGATACTTATCAAGCATTAATCGGCTATAAATATGCTGAAGATAATGGTTTGGGAATTGGCGATACTGTAGAAGTGAAAAAAGATTCTTATGAAGTAGTAGGAATAATTGAAAAAACAGACACAAACATGGATAACTCAATTATACTGCCCTTGGAAACGATGATGACTACTTACAATATAGAAAATTATCAATCTGCATTTCTTATTCCCGAGGATCTTTCAAAAATTCAGGATGTAGCTGATGATTTGAAGAGCAGTTTTGATGATTTCGAGTTCACAACATCTAGTGATATAACAAAACAAATGTCCCGTATTATAGATATGATAAGTGTTTTCACTATCGGCATAAGTTCAATCGCTGCAATTGTTGGTGGTTTAGGTGTGGTGAATACGATGATAATGTCTGTACTCGAAAGAAAAAGAGAAATAGGAATTATGAAAGCTATTGGGGCCACTAAAAAATATATTTTGACTGAAATCTTGCTAGAATCAGTAATCATTAGTTTAATTGGTGGTATCTTAGGACTGTTAGTAGGCGGTGTTGGAAGTTATTCTCTAAGGTTTGTTTTAAGCGGATTGACAGAAGCAAAAGTAACAATCCCATTAGCAGTCGGTGGTTTATCATTTGCAGTATTATTGGGATTAGTTGGTGGATTTTATCCTGCATGGTCAGCTGCAAAATTAGATCCTATAGAGGCGATAAGGTATGAGTGAAATCATTAAGCTAGAAAATGTGGAAAAAATTTATAATTTAGGTAAACCCAACGAACTAAAAGTCTTGGATAATATAGATTTAAAAATAAAAAAAGGTGAAATGGTAACTCTGTTTGGACCCTCAGGGTCTGGAAAATCAACTTTATTACATATAATAGGTTGCTTGGATAGACCAACGAAAGGGAAGTTATACATAGATGGTGAAGATGTTTCCAAATTGTCAGATGATAAATTGGCTCTTATAAGAAGAAAGAAGATGGGATTCATCTTTCAGCAATTTAACTTGATAAATGTTTTTACTGCATTGGAAAATGTTGAAATGCCAATGAAAGTCGCTAATATTAATAAGGATAAAAGTCGAAAAAGAGCAGAAGAATTGTTAAAATTAGTAAACCTCAGTGAAAGAATGGATCATTTTCCTAGTGAATTATCAGGAGGTGAAATGCAGAGGGTTGCTATTGCTAGGGCGTTGGCGAATGAACCATCCGTAATCCTAGCAGATGAGCCAACTGGTAATTTGGATTCAAAGAATGGTAAAGAAATATTTGATTTAATGTTAAAACTCAACAGTAAAGGTTATACATTCATCATCGTAACTCATGATCCAAATATCGCAAAAGGCGTTAAAAGAAAAATTAGTTTAAAGGATGGAAGAATTGTAGGAGGTAATTAGTATGAAAAAATTGATACCATTATTTTTGGTAATCTGTTTGTTGCCAGTAATAGTGAGTGCTGTAATTTCACCTGAGATACAAGTTATAACTATATTTACTAATCCGTATCCAGTTGAACCAGGAAAAAGCGTTGATGTATCTTTTGAAATATCAAACAGTGGACAAGCTGATGCAAAAAACATAATGATAGAAGTTGAACCAACTGACATGATCAAATTGTTAGAGAATCCGAAGAAAGAAATAAACATTCTATCAGTAGGCGACTCGAGAATAGTAAATTATAAAATGTTCGTCGATAGTTCAGCGATTTCAGCAGACTATGAATTGACTGTGTACATAACTTATGAAAATTCTAATAAGTTCAGTTACAAAACTCAGATAACTGTTCAAGGAAAACCTGATTTTAAAATCTTGAAAGTAGATACAGGGACTGTAAATCCTGGTGATAAAGCAGAAATATCAGTTGACATACAGAATGTGGGTTCAGGTAAGGCTAAGAGGACTAATGCAGAATTCAGTTCAACATCTACTTACATAAAACCAATCTTAGCAGGTGGTAATGTTTACATTGGAGACATAAATCCATGGGAAAAGAAAAACATAAAATTCAATATATTGACTAGTTCAGATGCAGCGTACGATGTTTACACAGGGAAAGTAAACTTAACATACGAAGATGAATCTGGAAATAAATTAGCGAAAAGTTTTGATGTAGGTATATTGATTAGTGGAGAACCTAAGTTTCAGATAATCAAAATAGAAGCCAAAAGAGACACTCAAGAACTATCAGTTGAAATGGCCAACGACGGAACTGCTGAAGCGAAAGCTATAAAAGCCAATCTTTTAATCGACAATAAGACTTTTGATGTAGACTATGTTACTAACGTTAATATTGACAAACGTACAACACTGAAATTTATCTTGCCAAGTACAAGCAGAGCAGATTTACAGTTGTCATACGAGAGTCCAGACAACAAAAAATTCACACAGATAGATACAATAGTTTGGAGTGTACCATACACATTCCCAACTTGGATAGTAGTTGTTGTAATATTGGTGATTGTGTACATTTTATGGAAAAAGAAATGGTTGAAAAAAATATTTTAGTTGGTTTATGTGGAAGTAATTAGAGTAAAGAATCTGAGAAAAGTATTTAACCACGAGATTAAGGCAGTGGATGGAATAAGTTTTGAAGTGAAACAAGGGGAGATATTTGGGTTCCTTGGACCTAATGGAGCTGGAAAAACAACGACCATGAACATACTTTGTGCCCTAACAAAACCAACAGAGGGAGAAGCATCAGTCTGCAAATATGATGTGATGACACAACCAGAAGAAGTAAGAAAATGCATCGGTATTGTTTTCCAAGATTTTAGCTTGGACGATCGACTGACAGCGAAAGAAAATCTGGAATTGCACGCGAGACTTTATGGGGTTCCAAAGTCTGAAAGAAAAAAAAGAATAAACGAAGTACTAGAATTGGCTGAACTAAAAGATAGAGAAAAGTCGATAGTGAAAACTTTCTCAGGTGGAATGAAAAGAAGGTTGGAATTGGCTAGAGGATTGATACATCATCCGAGAGTCTTGTTCTTGGATGAACCCACTCTTGGTTTGGATCCACAAACAAGAAAACATATTTGGGATTATATACTGAAGTTGAAAAAAGAAAAGGAAATAACAATAATGTTGACGACACATTACATGGAAGAAGCAGATGAATTATGCGACAGGATAGCAATAATGGACCATGGAAAGATAATAGTATTAGATACATCAAAGAATTTGAAAGATAGCCTTGGCGGAGATACAATCATCCTAGACTTAAAAGATGAAGACATAAAAAAGGGTATGAAAATTTTCAAGAATTCAAAAGCTTTTAATGGGCAATTATTTTTATCGGTAAAGAACGCTGGTAAGGAAATAAAAAGAATATTAGAGACTGCCAGCAGGAATAAAATAGATGTAATAGAAGTCAACATCCGCAGACCAACATTGAATGATGTTTTCTTGAGTTTGACCGGAAAAGAAATCAGAGAAGAAACTCCAAACTTAAAACAAGAATTAAAAAATAGGATGCCAGGTCATTGATATGAACCACGAAATAGAAGCTGTTTACACAGTCTGGTTAAGAGAAATGATAAGATATGTAAGAGCAAAAGAAAGAATAATCACTTCTATAGCTCAACCTATATTCTGGTTGCTGATATTCGGCAGCAGTATGAGGATGTTAACACCTGTTAGCGGTCTAAATTATCAAGCTTTTATAGCTCCTGGCATTGTTGTAATGGCTATCATGTTCACTTCCATGTTCTCTGGAATTTCTGTAATTTGGGATAGGGAACTTGGTTTCATGAAAGAAATGTTAGTTGCACCTGTATCAAGGTTGTCTATCGTTTTGGGTAAATGTCTTGGTGGAGCAACTACGGCAGTAATACAAGGTGTCTTAGTCTTATTGATATCTTTGTTATTGGGAGTTAGAGTTGATGCAATAACCTTTTTGATTTTAATGCCGATCATGATGATAATTGCATTAGGAATAGTTGGCATTGGCGTGGCCATAGCTTCTGTACTTGAAAGTATGGAAGGTTTCGGACTGGTAATGAATTTTGTTATCATGCCGATGTTTTTCTTGTCTGGAGCATTGTTCCCGCTGAATAACTTACCTGATTGGTTGAAGGTGGTTACATACGTAGACCCAGTTACTTATGACGTTGAGCTGACGAGGTATTTGATGACTGGTTTTTCAAGTGTAAACTTTATGTTAAGTTTTATTGTAATGTTCGGATTTACATGTTTAACATTATTTGTAGGAGCTTATTTGTTCAACAAGAGAAGTTAAGTTTCATCCTATATAACTTAGATTATCTCTTTCAAAATCGCCAACTATCTCTATACTTGCTGGCATTTCTGTTCTTGGGTCAGAATACTCAAGTTTGATATCTGGAAATACACGACCTATTCCATATCTTGCCATTTGTGTGGCAACATGATTCTCACCAAAAACTCTCTCAGATATAGCATAAGTTAAATCTCGGGTTAAGCGTTCATCCAAGAAGCCTAGAGAGTGTATGTATTCATGCAACAGAATGTGAAAGATGTAGGCATTTATTAGTTTCCTATTTTCATAGGTCTCAGTCATTTTTTTGAGTAGAATTTTATTCATGACGATGAAATTAGAACCAACTGTATGGAAAGCTCCAATAAAAGGTGGTAAATCAGCTAATCCTAATATCAACCCAACCCTTCTCCTGTTCAAAGTTATCTCGACTGCTTGTTTGACTAAGTTGAATATAGAAGGGAAGTCTGAACATTCATTCAACTCATCATTAAAATTCATGTTATCAGTTAGTGTTTATTTACACTAAAACTTTATAAAGTTTTCTCTGTTTGTTATGAAAAAGTAAGTTACTTATAGAATAACACCATTTTATAAAAATATGGTACTTGAAAAATACAAAGAGATGAGAAATTTCGGGGATACCCCTGAACCTAAGGCAGAAGTAAAGGAAGGTAAGAACAACATTTACGTCATACAGAAACATGATGCCTCACACTTACATTATGACTTGAGATTAGAGATGGATGGTGTCCTAAAGAGCTGGGCAATACCGAAAGAACCTCCGACAGAAAAAAATGTGAAACGTTTAGCTGTTGCTACAGAAGATCATCCAGTCGATTATGCTGATTTTGAAGGAACAATTCCAGAAGGTCAGTACGGAGCGGGGAAAGTTGAAATTTGGGATAAAGGAACTTACAGTATAGAAGAAAGAGCAACAAATAAAATTATTGTCAACATAAACGGTAAAAAACTTAAAGGACGATACTGTCTAGTTAAATTAAAAGGTCAAGAAAAAAATTGGCTCTTCTTCAAGTGTTAAACTATCTTAATAACCAAAATTTTAAACGTTCTTTAGAATTATCAAAATATTTCTTGTATATTTCTTCAACTCTCCTACTGTCTATTCTCTTTCCGAAACATGTATGTGGAACTAACCCGCCAGAAAACTTTTTTGGTATGTGCAATAATTCATGAATAAGTGTTTTTTCTTGTTCTTCTTTGCTTAGTTTGTCGAATCTAGGGTTTAAGACTTCTATTATGTAATGTGACTTCACGCTCAGAACTTTCTGCCATACTCTTGATAAACCCCATATCCTTGCAAGGGCATTCGACTTAGAATTGTAACTCCTTATGCAGATAATTCTGTTGTTGTCTAAATGATTATAGCTCAGCACTTCTATTATATGATTTACTTTTTCTTGAATGTCTGGCGCAAGATCAAAACGCATAATATTTGTTATTCGTAGGAGAATTTATTAATGATCTATTCTTAGAAGTTTTCTCATCTTATATTCTTTTTCTACTCCTCTTTTAAAATCGGGTAAAAGTTCAGATTTTCTTACATATTCTAATACTTTCATAAAATCATAAGGTTTTAAATTTCGTATTTCATTCATGGCATATAGGAATAGTTGAATGGCAGAACATTTATAAGGCGGTGGATATTCTGAAATATTTTTTAATTCTTCTATTACTCTTTCGGACATATTAACTAAAAAATAAGAAGAAAGTCAAAGATTTATAGTTAGACAAGATTCCAACAAAAATTGAATTAATACAAATTTTGATTAAATAATGTTATTAAATTTACTCAATACTATAATTAATTCATGACATCAAAATTCATCCATGATTTATTAGTTCCAGAAAAAGAAGCGGATGTTGTGATTTTCGGTGCACTGGTTGGTAAACATTCAAAATCTATAGAAAACCTAAGGAAAGAAAGTTTCTACCTTGAGCCATTCGATTTAAACAAGAGGTTCAACTTTTTTGACAAATTAAAGGTTGCTGACATTAGCAACATACAATTAAAGAGTTTTGATGACATAACAAAAAGAGTAAAACAGATTCTTGATAAAAAAAAGGTTCCTGTTATGTTTAGTGGGGGGCATGTCGCATCTTACTTCTCAATAAAAGGTTTTGATGAGGACGTGAAGGTTGTTGTGTTCGATGCACATTGCGATTCCAGAAATCAATATTCAAATGACAAATATCTAGAGGAAATGAGCTATATTAAAGGCATAAAATTCGATCCTAAAATAAATCCTGTGACTTGGTTCAGGAGGTCTAGCGAATCTAGAAACTCAAAGAATTATTTTACAATAGGTCTGAGGGAAGGAGATGAATTCGAACTAGAATATCTGGAGAAAAATGGCATTCAATTCTTTACAGCACAAAGAATGAAAGAGAATTTTAGTGAATTAAAAAGAAAGCTGAAAGATTTTATTCAAGGTTCAAAGGTTTACATAAGTGTTGACATGGATGGTTTCGATCCTGCCTTTGCTCCAGCTGTCTATCATCCAGAACCAGGTGGTTTTTCATACCAAGATTTTGTTGAATTGATGTCAGTTTTCAATAATTCAAGAATAATGGGTTTCGATATTGTAGAAATCAGATCTATACCAAACAACAACGTAACAGAATTCTTAGCAACAAGAGTCATTTTTGAAATCTTGAAATATATTGCAATGCAAAAAAAGTAAGTTTTTTAATTTATAATTACATAAAATAATAAAAAATTTAACAGGAGATGTTTGAAATCGAAAATCCTTATCTCAAAGAAAAATTAACCCCTATTGAAATTAAAGAGAAATCAATATCTCAACTTCTAAAAGAAATGAACGATACAGGCTTTCAAGGAAGAAAACTTGGCGAGGCTGCCGACGTATGGGAAAGAATGATAAAGGATAAAGATGTGACGATAATCATGGGTTTCGCAGGTTCTATGAGCACTACAGGACAGTGGAAAATCATCAAGTGGTTGATGGAAAATCATTTTATTGATGTACTAGTCTCAACCGGCGCAAACATATCTGAAGATATACAAGATTTTTTACACGGATATTATAAGGGTCATTGGTTGGTTGATGATGATGATTTGTTCAAACACAATGTTTTTAGATACTATGATGTGTTTACTGATGGATTAAAATACAGAAAAATGACTGAATTAATAAGAGAATTCATAAACACTCTAGAAGAAAAATATCCTTATTCGTCAAGAGAGTTCTGTTCACATTTTGGTAAATTCTTGACTAAAAGAAAAATAGATTGTCTATTGTCAACCGCATATAAACAAAAAATCCCTGTGTTCAGTCCAGCGATCGTAGACAGTGAATATGGAATTGCTGCAGTATTGTCTAGAAGATGGGATAAAAAAAATGTGATAGTCGATCAGATGAAAGATTTTGATGAACTTTCAAAAATCGGGGAACAGAGTAAAAAAACCGGTGTGATATACATAGGCGGTGGTGTTCCAAAAGACTTTACACAATTGCTCACAGCTATTGTCGGTATCCTCAAGGGTGAGAAGCTGGAATATCCACATGAGTATGCGATCCAAATAACAACTGATGCACCTCAATGGGGGGGATTGTCTGGATGTACCTTTGAAGAAGCTGTTAGTTGGGGTAAGATAACTAAAGAAGATAAAAACAAAACAATTTGTTATTGTGATGCTACTATAGCTTTGCCGATAATTGCGCATGCATTAAATGAGAGAATCAAAAATAAAAGACAAGGAAGATTACTCTCTAATATTTTTTGATTCACAAAGAATTCTTCAATTTGTCTATATTCTGAACATATTCTTGATGTTTTCCCAAACCTATGACTTTTTCTTCAATCTCTTCAAATCTATCGAACAATCCATCTTTTATCTCATCAGAAAGTGGGTTGATCCATCTTGGAAATATTGCATTCTCTTTTTTGATATGCTGCGGTAGAAGATTGATATAACCATTAGAATTTTTTATCATGGCATTAGTGTCTTTCTTACTTATAGCCTTAGTTAATTCTTTTATAAAATTTCTGCCCTTTTCATGCTCTTTTAACAACAAAAATATAGTCTTATCTTCTTTCGCATCGATTTTCTTGATCAAAGGAAACAAGACATCCTCTTCTTTGCCATGATGACATCTATCAGCAAAGTTCTTGATTATATTCAAAATCTTTTCGAAAGTTTCAGAAGGTACTTTCTTTCCATTCTGTAGATTTTTTGCAGATTTGTTCAAAACGTCGATTGCCTTTTCGATTATCTCATGCTCTTCTAACAAAATTTCAAGGGCATCCATCTCATCACCTCTACTTGATTATTTTTTTACTTTATATGTAAATTCAAACTCATGACCACATTCAGGACATGTCACTTTAAATTTTTCTTTTCCTATTTTTTCTATCGTCTGCTCAACTGTTAATTTCATTATTTCATCAATTTTTGACTTGATTAATTCTTCCAACTCTTTTTGTTCCATGATTAATCTTTCTCTTTCTAGAACAAAAATCTATCTGGTTCTATGATTTATTATTTTTTTCTCTTTGTAAATCCAAAATTTCAGATCGACTATAAATTTTTACTAAATACCAACCACTGTTTCCTTCAATATTTTGTTTAACAACTTTTTCTCTTGATAAAGGATAATGTTGAGCCTGTTTTTTTAATTCTTCGATTTCTTTATGATAAAGCTGTCTAGTTGGCATTCCATTTGATTTTTTAGTAAAATCAAATCCTTTAAAAATATAATCACTTATTCCCATCCTCAAACAGTATTCTTCATCAATAGTTATCATGGGAATATCTGACCACATTAAATGATCAGTATTTCCATATATTGCTGTTGCTAAAACCCCTTTTCCTACCTCATGTAATTTCTTATTTTTGACCATTGAATTCGGTTTGTAATATAAAAATTTAACCCTTTCCTCAAGAACAAAAACCTATCTTTTTCTAAAAAAAGAAAAAAAGAAAGTCTAAGTCGCTACTGGTAAACCAAACCCTGTATATATGTCATCGTCTGTTGGCAAAATGTCATTATTTTTTGCTAGATTTTGTAAGTAAGTTCTTGTAGTTGATGCAGAACCTTGCCATAGTTTAGCTGCCAAACCTGACACATGTGGTGTTGCCATTGAAGTTCCTTGAAGATATTTGTAACATCCATCGTTCCATGTGGATTCTACGTTTACTCCTGGAGCACCAAACTCTACATCTCTCTCGTTGTTCTCGTATGGTGTTGTTACATCATTTATCCCCTGCGATGTAAAGTAGGCATAATTGTCATCGGAATCTATTGCCCCAACTGCCACTACTTTTACGTATGCTGCAGGATAATCGATCGAACCGTATCCATCTAAATGACCATCGTTACCCGCTGCTGCTATCGGTAGGACCCCTTTATCGACTGCATAATCGATTGCTGCTATAATCTGTGAATCCATAGAATCGCTACCAAAACTCATGCTGATTATATTTGCTCCTTTATCTGTAGCATATCTAATTCCTGCTGCTATATCGTCCCCATAACACCATCCTCTCCTGTCACATACTTTTACTATCATCAATTTAGCTTCTGGTACTACTCCCTTAATTTTACCATTGGCTGCTATTATTCCAGCTACGTGTGTTCCATGTCCTTCTCCATCTTCACAATTCCTAGAATCTTGCTTATAGTGTGTAACTTTTGTGATACAATCTGAATATGAATGCAGTAAGTCTGGATGGTCTGTATCTATCCCTGTGTCTAAAACTGCTACTATTGCGCTCGACCCACCTAACCCACCATTTACTCTCATAATGCCCCATGGAAATTCATCATGTGGATTACATATGACTGGTGCACAATCATTTGGGCAGTTTTCAAGTGTCTCTCCCCCACTACATTTGCCGTCTCCACAAACAGGTCTTCCATCAATTTTATAGATCTTGACTGGTTCTGTCTCTATTCCCATCGCCTTAAGTAACCCTAATTGTGTCGGAGTGAGTTCTACAGAGAACACTCCTGTAAATTCATGTTTGACTTCAAATAAAGATTTCAGAATCTTATTATCGGAATGAACGTAGTATGCTGCTGGAAGTTCGGTTGGTACTGCTAGTACTGTTGATGCTACAATTCCAAGTATTACAAAAACAGTTATTAAGGCTAAAAGCTTCTTCATTTTTTTACCTCCATTTTTAATATCTATTTAGTAGTAACACTATTTCCAATAAAGAGAATAAAGGATTTAAAGCTAACTTTTCATGAAATAACAAGGGATTTTATTCTAAATAGAAGAAATTTTTCTATTTTATAGAATAAAAATTAAAATTTCTAAACGAATAACATCTTCTGAAATCCTTCCATTATGAAGCCTATCGCTATGGCAGTCAAGAACATAGCCATTATCCTTGCGATAACAACTGCCCCAATTTTTCCCAAGAACTTGTAAATCCTGTCTATGAACTTGAGGACAATAAATATTATCAGGTAGTTTACCAGGATTGAAACGAGTGTTATGAAAACACCTGAAGTGAGCATTAACACGATAGTCGTAGTTATCGCGCCAGGACCAATCAAAAGAGGTGTGGCAATAGGAACTGCCCCGATTTCTTCGGTGACAGATTTCTCCTTTTCACCCACGATAATTATTTTCATGGATATCGCCAACAGTAATAGTCCACCTGCAATCATGAAAGCATGAAGGGATACACCGAACAAAGATAGTATCTGCTGGCCTGCCAATGCAAAAACTAAAAGTAGAATCAAAGAAACAGAAGTGGCCGTACGAAAAATCTTATTCCTCTTCGCCACGGTCGCTTTCTGAGTTAATGAAATAAATATGGGCACATTACCGAAGGGATCTATTATCACGAATAAGGATATGATCGCTTTTATTAAATCGAATATTAAAGTCATTATTATTATTTATGTTTATTAAAAATTATTCTTTGTAGAGATAGGTTTTAAATAACAAAAGTAAATTAAAATTGGGGGTGTTAAAGAATGTTCAGTCACAAGAATTCTAAAGGAACTGTATACTATTTGCATACGAGAGATGTAAAGCTCAGGGGGGATAGAATGCAGAAGATATTTTTCTTCTCAAAGGATTCGGCAGGTTCTATAGACATGCCAAATGGTTACAAAGTCATAGAAAATAAAAGGACTGGTCTTCCGTTGTTGAAAAAAGGTTAATGTCGACGGATTGCCGGTTTTTTCATTTTTTATATTTTTCTTTTTCTATTGAGTAGAAAGGGGTTTAAATACTCATCTACCAAATAATTTCCTAATAAATTATCCGTTTATTGGATAGATAGGTGGTCAAAATAAACCAACGACCAACAATGGAGGAGAAACGATTTGAATCTAACAATAGTTGCACCGATATCAGGATTTTTTTCAGTAGCTTTTGCTATTTATTTAGCCTATCAAGTCCTCCAGAAACCTAAAGGTAATAAACGCATAAATGATATTTCTAACACTATTAAAATAGCTGCCATGGCTTTTTTGAACAGACAATTTATCACTGTTTCAATCATTGGTACTATTCTTGCAGTAATTATTTACCTAACTCTAGGTTTTTACACTTCTCTAACTTTTGTAGTCGGTGCTATTCTCTCTGCAATCTCAGCCTATGCAGGTGTAATCATTGCTATTCATACAAATACAAGAGCAGCAGAGTCAGCAAAACATGGTATTAAAGAGGCACTAAAAACTTCTTTCCAGAGTGGTACTGTCATCGGTATGTCATTGGCTGGATTAGGTTTGTTAGGAGTTAGTTGTCTTTATTTTTTATTTGGTGATCCTGTATTACTCGTTGGTTTGGGTTTTGGAGCAAGTCTTATTGGTTTGTTTGCACGTGTGGGCGGAGGAATATTCACTAAGGCTGCGGACATAGGTGCTGACTTAGTCGGTAAAGTAGAGATGGGTTTTCCTGAAGATGACCCTAGAAACCCTGCAGTAATTGCTGATCAAGTAGGAGACAATGTTGGAGATGTGGCAGGCACAGGGTCAGATGTTTTTCAATCTTACGTATGCACATTAGTCGCTGCAATGATTCTTGGTATAGCAGTTTATGGAAGGGAAGGTTTAACATATCCTCTAGTAGTTTTAGGAATTGGGATTTTATCATCAATCGTCGGCTCATTCTTTGTTAGAGTAAATCATGCTGACGCGAAACATGCTATAAACAGAGGTATGTATGTTGCAGCCATTTTAATAAGTATTGCATCGGCTTTTATATCTTGGGAAATATTCCATAGCTTGAATGCATTCTATGCTACTTTAGCAGGAATTATAGCAGTTATTTTGTTTGCAAATTTGACTGAATATTACACATCCACAGATAAAACTCCTGTGAGAAATATTGCAAATGCATCAAGAACTGGTGCAGCAACAAACATTCTAATGGGTTTTGCTACAAGTTTCGAAAGTGTGACGATTCCAATCATTGTTTTTTCAGCATCTATCATGATTGCTTATCATTTTGATGGTTTGTATGGTATAACTCTTCTGGCAGTTGGTTTTCTTTCTATAACCGCTACTTTTATTGCCATGTCTTCTTACGGTCCGATAGTGGACAATGCACATGGGATGATTGAAATGTCTGGGTTGAGTCATAAAGTGCATAAAGTTATGGACAAACTAGATTCTGTTGGCAACGTCACAAAAGCTGTCTGTAAAGTATATGCCATAGGCACCTCAGCACTAGCTCAAGTGGCCCTTATCTCAGCTTATATTAGTGCAGCACAACTTCAGACCATAGATATTATGAAACCATCAGTGGTGACAGGAATGCTTATTGGTGGTATGTTATCGTTCTTATTATGCTCTCTGATAATAAAAGCTGTTAGTAATGCTGCATATAAGATGATCGAAGAAGTACGTAGACAATTTAAAAGAAATCATAAAAAGAATAATAAACCTAACTATGCAAGATGTGTCGATATCAGTACGAAAGCAGCTTTGAATGGTATGTTCCTTCCAGCACTTCTCTCAGTTGCAGTTCCTTTGGGATTTGGTATTTTATTTGGTCGTGAAGCTTTGGGTAGTTTAATCGTTGGAAATCTTGTGACTATGTTTCCTCTTGCTTTGATGATGTGCATAGGTGGTGCGGCATGGGACAATGCCAAAAAATATATTGAAGCTGGTAATTTAGGTGGCAAAGGAACACCAACTCATGATGCAGCTATCATAGGTGATACTGTTGGTGACCCATTAAAAGATGCTGCTGGCCCTTCACTTGATGTGTTCGTAAATTTAATCGGTACTGTTGCGTTATTGTATGCGACATCAGCATTAACTTATTTGATTATTATTTAATTTTCAATAGAAATTTAGATTTTATCGACAGAAATCATTTTAATAAATTTCTACATAGATCTCTAATTTTTCTTAATCCTTTATAACTTTCTTCAAAGCGTTTTATACTAACATTGATTTTTTCTATTTTCTTTTCAATTTCTTCACAGACATAAAAATGTTTCTTTTTACAAACCGTTTTCTTTTCTAAAAGAAAATTCCTAATTTTAATTAATTTTGAAACATCTTTTATCTGATATGACATCCTCTGCGGACTAAAGTCCGCAGTTTCCTGACGTTTCGATAAAATGGTCCAAATGTATTTGTTGATTCCTGACATATTTCTTTGCTCCTTCAGTCGTCTGTCTCCCGACAGAATCCTTGAAGTTGCCCTTGCTCCAGAAATTGCCTTTAGGATACCTCAGCCTGAAATTTGGGACGATCAAAAACAATTCATGGGATGATGCTCCTTTCAACAATTGTATAGCTCTTGATTGAGACATGTCTGGCGGCAATTGTACAACTGCATGCACGTGTTCTTCCATCACAGCTAATTCCAGTATAATTATGCCGTGTCTTCTAGCTACCATGTACAGAATGTCCTTGCAGTATTCCCTGAATTTCTCATTCCTAAACATCCTGAACCTATATTTTGTACACCATTCAAGATGGTGGATGTTATTCCCAATGCTATGGCTATAGCTAACCCATTCCATGACAAACACCTCAAGATTTAAGAAAGCAGAACCCTATAATTTACACTAGATAGGATTTTAGTGATGGGGCTCTGCTCCTATTTTTTATTTTATACTTCTGATAGGAAAAGTATGCAAGCAATTCATCAACGGGCTAAAGCCCGACGATTTCTTGCTTGTGTATTAAGTCCAATAACTTCTCCATGACATTATCTACAGCAACATTCGTGAAGGATGTAATAAGTACTCTTTTATTCAAACTGATACATTGCCTAATAATTTCAGTTATCACTTCATTTTTTCCAGATCCAGGTGGACCAAAACCAAGAAAGAATAATGTTTTTTCGTCATCAAAAAGGCCCATAGTTTTACGTATAAATTCCTTTTGATCATTATCGTCGTTTATTTTTTGGTTATAAAATTTAATTTCTTTAATTTTTGGAGGTTCTATTGTAGAATCTCCAGTTTTTATTGGTGTTTGTAATCTATCTTCCAGATAAACTTTTTTTAATAATTGCCAAAGTCTTTTATTTTCTTCATTCTTTATTACATCATTTAATGCATCAAGTTGATTTTTAAACAGGAATCTTTCATCATCAGACTTATAGATTTTCACTTCCTTCGATTCTGAAATATCAAAATTTTCGCCTAACCCGACAACCCAACAATCTTCTTCCCCTAAAATTTTTATTATACCACTGTGTTCTACATTTTTTATTTCTATTTTGATTATGTCCTTTTCTTTGAAATTTTTATCCAGTAGAGATCCTTCTAACGATGATAAATGGATACAATTACCGTTAATTTTATCGATTCGACAAGCACATGTAAATTTTCTTTTGGAAGTCTTTTTTGTTTTTTCCTCAAGAAATTTTCTCATTTCTTCTATCGGTTTCGGGATTTCATTTCTTTCTAAGAATTTTTTCATTGAATCTAAAATAAAATGAATGGGTAAATGTTTATAGGTTTATGAATCATTTTTTTATCTTCCATTTTATTCCTTCGAGTGTATCTTCAAGAATAACTCCCATATTACTTAGTTTAGTTCTGATAGCATCAGCAGTCTTCCAATCTTTCTTCTTTCTTGCTTCTTCTCTCTCGTCGACTAATTTTTTAATTTCATCTGATAATTCTTCTTTCTTTATTTCTTTCTGTAATATTCCAAAAATGCTACCAAGTTCTTTAAACATATTCAAAATATTTTCTTTTACATCTTTGTTCAATTCTTTTCTGTGAGTTATGAACCTGTTAACTTCATTCGACATCTTGAATAAAACTTTCAAAGCTTCCAATGTGTTGAAATCATCATCCATAGAATCGATGAATTTCTGTTTGTAACCAAGGAATTTTTTATCGAATTGTTTTTCTTGTGGTGTGATATTCTTAACAGTTTTCATAGAATGAACATTCTCTAGAGTTGTATACAGTCTATCCAAACTTTTTTTAGATTGTTCTAGGTTTTTCTCAGTAAAATCTATAGGACTCCTATAATGAGTAAATGCAAAGAATAATCTAAGAGTCTCAGCGTCAAATTTTTTCAGTGCATCCTTTATTGTAATGAAATTGCCCAAGGATTTAGCCATCTTTTCTCCATTTACTGTTAAAAAACCAGTATGCAACCAATAACGAACAAAAGGTTTTTTTCCTGATGCAGCTTCCATCAGCGATATTTCAGCTTCGTGGTGAGGAAAGATTAAATCACGTGCTCCACCATGAATATCATATTGTGGACCAAAATGACTTTCACTAATTGCAGTATCTTCAATATGCCAGCCAGGTCTTCCTTCTAATTTAATTCTTACTTTATCATTGATTACATCTATAAATCTTGAAGCAGGAGTCTTCATCATTTTTTCAAATTGTTCTTTCGTTACTTTCACTTCAATTTCAAAATTCCATTTGGGTTCATCTGGTTTTGATATTTTCCAAATACAAAAATCACCCTTGTTCTTTTTTTGTACACTTTCATCAATTCTAGAAACTGCATCTTCTGCCTCTAATATTGTTCTACCAGAGAGTTTACCATATTCAGAAAATTTAGATATATCATAGTAAATTCCATCTTCAATTAGATAAGCAAAATCTTTTTCAATGAGAGTTTTGACTTGTTTGATTATTGCTGAAATAAAATCTGTCGCAGGAGCATACTTATTAACGCTAGTTATTCCCAATAATTCCATATCTTTGTAGTGTGCTTCTTCAAACTTACTGACCAGTTCTTTTGGTGAAATTCCAAGTTCTCTAGCCCTTTGAATTATTTTATCATCCAAATCGGTTATATTCTGCAAATAGTAAAGGTTATACCCTCTATACCTCAACCATCTTGAGATTATATCAAAGGCCACATAGGTCCTAGCGTGACCGAGATGAGAATGGTCATAAACAGTTGGACCACAAACGAACATCATAACTTTGTCCTTGTTTATCGGTTCAAAGATTTCTTTCTTCCTTGTCATCGTGTTAAAGATTTTTATTGTCATATCAAACCTCTGCTATTGCTTCTATCTCGATTAAAGCATCTCTTGGCAATTTTGCAACTTGTACAGTTGCTCTGGCTGGGAAATCCTTCTTGAAGAATTGTTTGTAAACTTCATTCATCTCATTAAAATCGTTAATGTCTTTCAAGTATACTGTTGTTTTAACGACTTTTTCTAGAGAACTACCACCAGCTTCAAGTATTGCTTTAACATTTTCGATTGATTGTTTAGTTTGTTCTTTTATACCACCTTCAACTAGTTTTTCGGTTTTAGGATTGACTGGCAATTGACCACCGATAAAAATGAAACCTTTGCATTTCACTCCTTTACTGTATGGTCCAATCGGAGCTGGAGCAGTTTTTGGATTAATTATTTCTTTCATTAAATCAAAGCCGACGAAGGGAGTTGGACCCTTTTAAACCGGTGTCAACACATCTTATGGCTAGCATACTAATTCTGCAGCCGGTCGCATAGCCGTTCTGCCACGTCGGCATACAAATCATTATTTATTTTCCTCAGTTTATCTTTTTAAGTGTAACTTCTTCTAATCAAATAAGTCAATCGATAAATATTTTTGTCCACTATCTGGCAGAATAACAACTATTGTCTTTCCTTTCCCCAATTCTTTAGCTTTTTGTAAGGCAACATACATTATTGCTCCAGCACTCATGCCAATAAGTAATCCTTCTTCTCTAGCTGTTTTTCTCGCAATTTCAAAAGTATTAGGTACTTCTTCTTTTGTTATCTCTATAATCTCGTCAAAGCTTTCTCTCCTGTACAACTGAGTAGGATAGGCTTCTTCAGGATTTCTCATTCCTTGTATACTCACTCCTAACTTTGGCATAACACCAACAATCTTTATGTTTGGGTTGTATTCTTTGACACGTTTAGAAACACCGACGCCAGTCCCAGCTGTTCCAACACCGACTACTATCATATCAACTTTTCCTTTCGTTTGTTCAAGGATTTCTTTGCCTGTGGTCTGATAATGAGCAAGAATATTTGCAGGATCTTTGAATTGATCTATGTCAACATATTTCTCTGGGTTCTTTTTGAGTAATTTTTGTTTTAATTCTATAGCTCCGCCTGTTCTTTTTTCTCCGGGGGAAAGAATCAATTCTGCACCGTATGCTTGGATTATCTTTCGTCTTTCCACACTGACAGATTCAGGCATCACTATTGTAATCTTTAATCTTTTTGCAGCAGCTATCATCGCTAGAGCAATACCCGTATTACCAGATGTCGCTTCTATTATTGTTTTATCGTCATTAAACTTTCCCTCTGCTTCTGCATGTTCTATCAGATAGAGCGCCATTCTATCTTTCACCGATCCGCCGATGTTGTACCATTCTAATTTTGCATAGATAGTTGCATCGTTTTTTCCTGTCAATTTGTTGATTCTGACCATCGGTGTGTTTCCAATCAGTTCTGTTATATCATTTGCTACTATCATTCAATCCTCTTCTTTTAATTCCTCCAAAGGAACATTAATTTTCTTCACGATTTTTGATATATGGATTTTGTAGTTGGATGAGTTTAGCATGTGTTTAGAAGTTTTTGGTGGTAACTTTTTTCCAGTTAAACCTGCAATTATTACGTCTTCTTTCGTTACAATCTCACCATCTCTCCATGCTGTCACCATAATATTTGAAGAGTTGTAGTCAACAGAGAAAATTGGTATTCTAGTGTATCCTAATTGTTTGAGTGCGTTGAATCGGAAGTGACCATCAAGAATTATTTTAGTATTTTTGTCGACAATTATTGGTTTCTTTAAAATACCATCATGCTGAATTTGTTTTTTCATTTTTTCTAAGTAAATTGGTTCTATCTGTTCATGTTCCTTCAATTCTTCTAATCTTAAAAGAACTATCTCCATGAGAACACCTTTTTCCTCAAATCTTTCAGGACAAGAGTTTCTTTAACTAAACCTTGCTTTTTCAGGATGGCAAGATGGTATCTTAGAGTTCTGTCAGGTAGTTTAGTTATATCAAGAAGTTGTTGACGAGATTTAGGACTAGAAGAAAGAGCTGACTTAATCAGCTTTGATACAAACTGGTTCACCGATCATCTCGATCCGCCTATAACACTGTTATATATCTATAAAATAGTTAGATATTTAAGGTTAATGAAAGTGGCAAACAGTCAATATGAAAAGATTTAAATCCAATCAATTATTATTATGTTCGTTGTTCGTGATTAAATGAGAGTGACCAAAAAAATTGTCGAAGAAAAAGGAACTGATAGGTTGAAAAGAGGATTTGCTAAGATCTGCAAGGGCGGCGTGATAATGGATGTAGTTAATGGAGAACAGGCAAAGATCGCTGAGGATGCTGGAGCTGTTTCTGTTATGGCTTTAGAAGCTGTTCCTGCAGACATAAGAACAAAGGGTGGAGTGGCAAGGATGGCTGACCCACAAAAAATAAAAGAGATAATAGATGCAGTCACGATTCCTGTCATGGCTAAATGCAGGATAGGTCATTTTGCAGAAGCACAAGTAATAGAAGTTTTAGGTGTAGATATGGCTGATGAGAGTGAAGTGTTGACGCCAGCAGATGAAGAAGATCATATTGATAAAAGAAAGTTCACTATTCCTTTTGTTTGTGGAGCAAGAAACTTAGGTGAAGCCTTAAGAAGGATAAACGAAGGCGCGGCGATGATAAGGACTAAGGGTGAACCTGGAACCGGGAATGTGGTTGAAGCTGTAAGACACATGAAACTCATGAATAAAGAAATAGCTGAATTAAAAAAAATGTCAGAATCACAGTTGAAAGAAAAAGCAAAAGAATATTGTGTATCATTAGAACTAGTAAAAGAAACGAGAGATTTAGGAAGATTGCCTGTCGTTAATTTCGCTGCTGGTGGTATAGCTACACCCTCTGATGCTGCAATGATGATGCAGTTAGGTGCAGATGGTATATTCGTTGGCTCTGGAATATTCAAATCTAAAAACCCGAAGGCATATGCTAAAGCGATAGTTGAAGCGACGATGCATTATGATGATCCTAAAATTGTCGCAAAAGTCTCTGCAGGTCTAGGAGAACCGATGGAAGGTATTGATACTACAAAGATGGATGAAAAACAAAAGATGCAAATAAGGGGAACCAATTGAAGATTGGAGTTGTAGCCGTACAAGGTGCTGTTTCTGAACATGTTGAAGTCTTGAGCAAGGCGATGGAAGAATTAAAAATAGATGGCAGTGCTGTATACGTAAGAACTTTGAAAGACTTGAACGATGTTTCTGGTTTGGTGATACCTGGTGGAGAATCTACAACGATAAACAGACTCATGCTAACTACAGGAATGCATGAAAGAATAATCGAACTTGCAAAAAAGGGATTACCAATTCTTGGGACTTGTGCTGGCACGATTCTCTTGGCAAAAGAAGGAGATGAACAAGTTAAAAGGACTAATACAAAATTACTGGAGTTGATGGACATGAAAGTTTTTAGGAATGCTTACGGCAGACAAGTTAATTCTTTTGAAACTGATGTGAAAATACCTGAAATCGATGATAGACCCTTCAGAGCAGTGTTCATTCGTGCTCCAACAATAGAAAAAGTTTGGGCTGATACTAAAGTTTGGGCTGAATATCAAGATACTATAATTGGAGCAAGGAAAGGAAATATTTTGGCTTTGACTTTCCATCCCGAGTTGAGTGATGATCTTAGAATCCACAAGTATTTTATTAAAATGGTAATGAAATAATTATTATGGCGAAATGTTATCGTTGCAATAATGTTATAAAAGTTCCTAAAAAAATTCCTCCTGATGGAAGGTATTTGTGTAGAAAATGTTATTTCAGACAAATGTTGAAGAAGAAGTTGGCATTCTGGAAAAGATAATTTCAAATATTTCCAACTGAAATACGATTGAGATGAACGATAAACAATTCATTCAAGATTTTGAGAACAGAGTAAAGGATACGATAGAAAAGTATAGTCTAATCAATAAAAAAGATAGAGTCATGGTTGCCTGTTCTGGTGGAAAAGATTCGACTACACTTCTTTACTTGCTGAATAAATTCGGTTATCATGTAGAAGGAATATTCATCGACTTACATCTCGGTAATTACTCAAAAACAAACTTAAGAAACGTAAAATCATTCTGCAAAAAAAATAAAATAAAATTACATGAATTTTCTTTTAGAAATGAATTTGGTTATTCTGTGTGTTACATTAAATCCGTACTAAAGTCAAAGAATATAACACTTAGATCCTGTAACATATGCGGCATCCTGAGACGATGGTTATTAAACAGAAAAACTAGAGAACTAAAAGCAACTAAACTGGTAACTGGTCATAATTTGGATGATGAAGTAGAGACAATCCTAATGAACTTTTTCAACGGAAATATAAACCTCATAATAAGGATCGGTCCAGAAGTTGGCGTGATAAAGAATGAAAAATTCGTGCCAAGGATAAAGCCATTATATTTTGTCACGAACGAAGAGACGACAAAGTATTCGAAATTGATGAAATTTCCAGTATTGTACGAAAAATGCCCTTGTAGTGTAGATGCGCATAGAGGAAATTTTAGAAGATTCATTAAAGAAACCGAGGAAAAATATCCTGGGACTAAAAATAGAATCGCAAAAAGTTTCTTAGAAGTATTACCTGAACTAAGAGGATTCTACAAGACAGACAAAAAAATTAATTATTGTGAAGTTTGTGGAGAACCTTCTAGCATTAATGTTTGCAATGCTTGCACTTTGTTTAAAAAATTAGCGAAGCGAATATCATGAAAGCTCTAGGATTATTGTCAGGTGGTTTGGATAGTACGTTAGCAGTCAAATTAATCCTAGATCAAGGTATAGATGTTGTTGCGATCAATTTTACTTCTCCTTTTTGTCTGTGTGGTAGAGGTGGTTGTGGAGTGGTAGAAGTAGCAAAAAAATTTAATATTCCCTTGAAAATTGTAAAGAAAGGCGAAGATTATCTGAAGATTATAAGGAATCCAAAACACGGTTATGGAAAAAACATGAACCCATGTATAGATTGTAGGATTTACACTCTGAAAAAAGCGAAAAAGTATGCTAAGAAAATAGGCGCATCGTTCATCTTCACTGGAGAAGTTCTAGACGAAAGACCTATGTCTCAACACATGAAGGCATTGAAAATTATAGAAAAAGAAACTGGTTTAGAAGGTAAGATTCTAAGACCATTATCCACGAAGTTATTACCAGAGACATATGCTGAAAAGAAAGGATGGGTTGATAGGAAAAAATTGTTGGATATCAGAGGTAGATCAAGAAAAAGGCAGATTCAACTAGCTAAAGACTGGAAAATAAATGACTATCCTTGTCCTTCTGGAGGTTGTTTGTTAACATATAAGGAATTCGCCGATAAAATAAGGGATCTGTTCAAACACAAAAAGAAAGTTAGCGTCAAAGATATAAACCTTTTAAAAATAGGCAGACACTTCAGGTTTGACAAGAACAAGATAATTGTTGGGAGGAATGAAATTGAAAATAAACAGCTGTTAAATTTGAAACAAGCTGATGACTACATGTTTGAAGTTTCTGAATACAATGGTCCGATAACTATATTGCAAGGACCAAAAATAAAAGAAGTGATAAAAAAAGCTGCGGCATTAACTGTTCGTTATTCTGATGCTAAAGAAAAAGCTTTAGTAAAATTCGGTAAAAAAATTTTAAACAAAACAATAAACATTCAATCAATAAGTGAAGGAGAAATTGAAAAAATGAGAATAACCTAGATCAGATAGGTTTTCGTTATTGGAAAAATAGAAAGTGTAATTATGAACAAACTATTATTGATTGGATTAATTTTAGTAGTAGTTATGCTTTCCGGTTGCATTTATCAATTGACTGGAATGGAAGTGGACACGAGTGAAAAAAACTGCAGAAATAAAACAAGTGGCGATAGCATATTGATAAAACCGATGATAGATATGATATGTGATGACACTTGTAGACCAGACTTATACACTTACACGCATGGACACACTTATCATGATTGGGAATGTTCTGATAAAGATACGATTGTTTGTGTTTGTAACCGATAAAAATTAAACAAAAGAAAATGATTTAAATATTCAACTTTTGAATTAGGATTTATGATAATCGTTGACTTAAAGAAGGTCGGTGCGATACTAGTCGTGTTCTCTATAGTGTTTTTTATCGTTTTGTACTTCATAACTAACCTTATCATAAGTTTAAGACTAGACCTTCATAAAACTTGTCCTTTGCCACCAGAGTCTTGCCCATACAAAGGCAGTGTACCGACTGAAGTGTTGGCTGCATTCGTCATAGATGCGGCAATGGGTGTCCTTGGGGTATCTTTGTTGATAACCTCTTATCGTTCAGAGAAAGTCAATGTAAAAGAGAAGACAAAAATCAAGGAAGGTTTGAAGTCACTTCAGGCCGATGAGAGAAAAGTCTATGACCTGATAGTCAATGCTGATGGTTTTATTTTTCAGAATGATTTGATGAACAAGACAGGTTATTCTAAAGTCAAGATAAGCAGGATTTTGGACAAGTTGGAAGTCAGGGGTATCATAGAGAGAAGAAGGAGAGGTATGGCTAACATAGTCGTGTTAAAGGAAGTTTGAATTTATGATAAGATTAAAAAGAATAAATGACCCGAATTAGATAGAATTTAAATCTTTAACCTGCGTTATTTCTTTGTATGGAAGCGGCCATAGAAAAATTTAGGAAAAGGGTTGGAGCAGACGTAGATTCATATGAAAATTTTCGATTATACGTCTCTGTATATTCATCAAAATATTCATCAAAAAATGGATATGGGACATTTGAAGACTTGCAAAGAAGTTTAAGAATCGAAAGTTCATCGATATTACAATATTTACTTGACAAAAATCTAAAAGCAAATAGTATTACAACTGTTGAATTACCCGAGAAAAAAATCGGGTATAAGCTTACACCTGAAACCGAAGATTTCCTAATTGAGATTTTGAGTTTATTTGGAACAATTACGGGTCAAGAATTAGATAAAATTAAACCTATGACCTAAATTAGATAGATTTTTGTTCTCAAAGAAAGAAAATTAAATTATGAGATTAAAGAGATTAGAGGGTGCTTCTTCCCTTGAAGCTTTAACTACCATGTTGTTACTGCTATGTCTTACACTGTTAGGCCTAGTTTTAATGTATATAGTTCAACCAAGTATATTTACACCAATAACAAACACTTTAGAAGCATATTTCAATTCTATAATAAACTATTTTCAATGAATGATATAATTTAATACATTTCTGTTCTTGAGAAAAGTAATAGATAAAATTAAATAGAAATATACGATATTTATGTTGGTGTAAAACATGAAAAAAATCAAATACAAAGAAAAACATGAAGAATTGGTATACAAGAAAGATATAGATGATGAAGATGAGGATTTCGAAAAAAAAGAATTTACAAATGTGGATGGGGAAGTTTTCGAAAAAGAGACTAAAGTAAAAAAGAGGTATAAAGAAGAAGATTATAGTGGAATTAATTAAATCGATAGAAACCTAACAGAATCAGATAGATTTTAAAAAATAAACACCTTTAAAAATATTTGTGGTGAAACTAGTTTCATCCTAACCAATATAAGCTGTTTCTTTCAAGTTATGCAAGGTGATAACCATGGAATGTTTCGGTATGCAGAATTTGTACGGAATGATGGGATTCAATGGTCTAGGAATATTATTAGGAGGTATTTTTTTATTAGTTTTGGTCTTAGCGTTGATCTTACTAATAAAAGAAATAGGTAGATAACATGGAAAATATTGAAGAAGAAATGCCATGCCCAGTCTGTAAGTTGGTTGTGGTGAGCGATGCAAATACCTTGAAGTACTGTAAAACATGTGGAATGAACATAGCTAACGACCCAATACTCGTAAAGAGACACAACAGAAAATTCTATTTCTGTAGCGATTACTGTAAGAATGTATTTTTAAGGACTGGTTTCAAGATTTTCCAATTGAATAAAACTCACAGGGTGAACTAATGTCAGAAAATGAAGAAAATAATTATTCAGAAGTCACTATAAGTGAAAAACAATTCAAGGTACTGAAATACACTGGGTTGATTTTTCTTTTTATCGGGCTCTATTTTATTCTGAGTAACCTACCTCTCTTTGCAAGCCCGGTTGTAAGCCCGAAAGCTGGGCTGTTGCTTATTTTCGTAACTGGATTATTGACCAGTGTACATTGCGTAGGGATGTGCAGTGGTTTCGTCATAGCATACACAACAAAGAATCCAGAAAATTTAGAACATTCAAGATTGGCTCGTATGAAACAACACTTCCTCTACAACATCAGCAGGTTAGGCTCATATGCATTCTTCGGAATACTTGCGGGTCTGATCGGTTCTATCTTTTTATTGACCAATCAATTGCGAGGTTACTTGTCGATTTTCGCAGGAATATTCATGGTCTTATACGGTCTTAGTACTTTTCTTCCACAGTTGAGAAGGTTCACGACGATCAGGACGCCAAGTTTAGCCAAGTACACAAAGAATCGTGGACCAGTACTTTTTGGTTTGTTAAATGGATTGATGCCATGTGGCCCATTACAAGCAATGTTAATCTATGCAGCTTCAACTGGAAGTGCAATCCAAGGCGGAATAGCTATGATAACTTTTGGTCTGGGAACGATACCATTGATGTTTGGTTTTGGTAACGCAATGTCTTTCTTAACGCACAATTTCATCGGAAAAATTATGAAAATCTCAGCAGTCGTCGTCATGGTTCTTGGCCTCGTGACTTTGAACCGTGGTTTGATTTTGTCAGGCTATGCCTTACCAAGTTTTGATTCGACTAAACCTTCAACTAATGGTCTTGTATCAGCTGCTGGCAATTATCAAGAAATAAACATGACAGTCAATGAGAATGGATGGAACCCTGATAAGTTCGTCCTCAAGAAAGGGATACCAGTAAAGTTGAACATATACGTGGAAAGACTAACTTCTTGTTTGAGTGGAATTCGTGTGCCAAAGTATGGCTTGAGTAAAGATTTCACGAGCGAAGGTGAAACTGTAACATTAGAGTTCACTCCAAATGAAGAAGGAACAGTTATATTCTCATGTCCGATGGGAATGGTATCAGGTAAATTTATCGTAAAGGATAATATTGATTTAAATAATGCCGCCACTCAGGTTCAACAGGAATTAAATCAAGTACAAACACCCCAACAACATAGTTGCAGTGGGAATTGTGGGAGTTCAACTTGTGATGCTGCGACTGCTGGTGGCACTTGTGGTTGTGGTGGTTGAATGAAAAAAAGAAATGTAAAGGACGATAATGGAAATTGTATCAATAAGGGGGTTGAATAGAATGGTAGAAACAACAATCAAGGCAAAAGGCATGCATTGTGTTAGCTGTGAGAATAAGATAAAAGAAGCGATTTTAAGTGTAAACGGTGTGAAGGATGCTAAAGTAGATTATAAAACAGAAAAAGCTACAATAGATTTCGACCCGACAAAAACAAATATAAAAAATATTATGAACACTATAAAGAATGTTGGATACCAACCGAAAGAGATGAAAGAATCGAAAGGTTTCTTCAAAAAATTATTCGGATGATGGAATGAAAGCGAAAGCTACTTTTATGGTTATGGGCATGCACTGTGTAAATTGTGCAAAAACGATAGAGAACAGTCTAAAGTATTATGATGGAATAATAAACGCAACAGTCAATTTCGCTTCTGAAAAATTATATGTTGAATACGATACTAACAAAATGAACATACAAAAAATAAAAGATGCTGTAAAGGCAACTGGCTATACGGCTGAAGAAGAAATGGAGGATATGGAGAAAAATACAAGAGAAAAAGAAATGAGGAATTTGAAGGTTAAACTGATAATAAGTTTGATTTTTACTATACCTGTCTTCTTCGGAAGTTTTCCAGAAATGTTCCCATGGATACCAGGATTTTTCAAGGATCCTTATGTTCTTTTAGTGTTTGCAAGTCCTGTTCAATTTTTTGTAGGTTTTCAGTTCTATAAAGGTCTTTGGATCGCTTTAAAGAACAAAACTGCTGATATGAATACTTTGATTGCTGTAGGTACTTCTTCTGCATACTTCTACAGTGCCGCTGGAACTCTATTTCCATCATACTTCATGGAACGTGGTTTACAAATGCAATTGTATTTTGATACAGCTGCAGTCATCATAACTCTGATAATTCTTGGCAGACTATTCGAAGCTAAGGCTAAAGGTAAGACTTCAGAAGCAATAAAGAAATTGCTGAAGTTACAAGCAAAAACAGCTAGAATAATAAGGGATGGTGTAGAAGTAGAGATTCCTATCGAAGAAGTTAAAGTCGGTGACATTGTAATAGTCAGGCCAGGAGAAAAGATACCTGTGGATGGAAAGGTAATAGACGGTTATTCTTCTGTAGACGAGTCGATGATCAGTGGTGAAAGCATACCAGTCGAGAAGAAGAAAGGCGATGAAGTTATAGGGGCAACAATGAATAAAACTGGGATGTTGAAATTTGAGGCAATAAAAGTCGGAAAAGACACGATGTTGGCGCAGATAGTGAAAATAGTCGAAGAAGCACAAGGCTCAAAGGCACCCATTCAAAGGTTAGCGGATAAAGTCTCATCGTATTTTGTCCCTGCAGTTATAATCATTGCAGTAGTTTCTTCATTATTCTGGTATTCTTTTGGTAAATGTATATTAGCTGAAACTCCTTACCAATCCAGTTATTTGTCGATGACTCCATTCTTGTTCTCTTTAACGATATTTATTGCTGTATTGATAATTGCATGTCCCTGTGCTCTAGGCTTAGCAACGCCGACTGCGATCATGGTAGGAACAGGCAAAGGTGCTGAGAACGGAATATTGATAAAGAGTGGTGAATCTTTAGAGAGAGCATACAAGATGCAAACGATAATATTCGATAAGACTGGAACATTAACTAAGGGACAGCCAGTTGTCACTGATATCATACCTATCAACTCGAAAGAAGATGATGTCTTGATGTTCGCTGCAATAGCCGAGAAAGGATCTGAACATCCACTCGGAGAAGCTATAGTCAAGAAGGTAAATGAAAGAGGAATTAAAGTACCTTATGCCGATTCGTTCAAAGCCATACCAGGTCATGGTGTGAGAGCAAGTTACAAGAAAAAAACCATCTTGTTAGGCAACAGGAAGTTGATGACTGACAATAAGATTGGAATTGGGGATATAGAAGAAAAATTAAGCAGACTGGAAGATGAAGGGAAAACTGCGATGATAGTCACCCTGAATAAAAAAATCATTGGTATCATAGCTGTGGCTGATACTCTGAAGGAATATTCAAAAGAGGCTGTAGAGGCATTACATGAAATGGGAAAGGAAGTAGTGATGATAACTGGGGATAATGAGAGAACGGGAAAGGCAATAGCAAGACAAGTCGGTATTGATAGAGTATTGGCAGAAGTCCTTCCTGAGGACAAGGCAAAAGAAATCAAGAAATTACAAGAAAGTGGAAAGGTTGTAGGTATGGTTGGAGATGGTATAAACGATGCACCTGCTCTGGCACAGGCAGACATAGGCATTGCCATAGGTTCTGGGACTGATGTAGCGATAGAAACAGGTGGTATTGTTCTAATCAAAGAGGATTTGAGGGATGTCGTGACTGCGATAGATTTAAGCAAAAAAACCATCAACAAGATCAAACAAAACCTATTCTGGGCATTCTTCTATAATGTAATTTTAATTCCAGTCGCAGCTGGTTTGTTATATCCATTCTTTGGTATTCTTTTGAACCCAATGCTTGCAGGTGGTGCGATGGCATTCAGCTCTGTAAGCGTTGTTTCCAACTCTCTTTTGATGAAGAGATACAGACCGAAAATCAAGTAAATACACATTAGTAGGAAAGCTACCCAATAAAAAAGTGTAATATTTAAAGTTAACAATTTACATTTTAACAGATATGGTGTAATTATGCCAAAAGAAGATACAAAAAAAACTGAAGAAAAAAATAAAGAGGGAGTAACCATAAGAATCCCAAAAATGAACTTTTGGATGATAACAACAGTGATACTAGCGATAATACTGATCGTTATGGTAGTCAAAGGCCAGGGAATAACTGGTAATATTGCGGCAACGATGTCAGCTAATGATGCGGCAAATAAAGCGATAAACTATATCAACGACTATTTGTTGGCGGGTCAAGGAACAGCCAATTTAACCAGCGTTAGTGGAGGGACAAATGGTCTTTATAACCTTAAATTTGCCATTAGTGGTAGACCATATGATTCTTACGTAACCACAGACGGTAAGTTACTATTCCCTTCAGCTGTAGACATGACACAGACACCTGAGACAGCGACGACCGTACCAGCAAAATTCGAACCTAAGAAGACAGACAAGCCTGTAGCTCAACTGTATGTCATGAGTTTCTGTCCTTACGGAATACAAGCCGAAAATGCCATGAAACCAGTCGTAGATTTGTTGGGCAATAAAGCTTCGATTGAACCACACTTCATAGTAAGTATAAGTGGTACTACAGTTAACTCATTGCACGGAGAATATGAAGCAAACGAAGATATGAGACAAGCATGTATCTGGAAGAACTATGGCCAGGCTACATTCTGGACTTATGTCGCCTACTTGAACAGCAACTGCAACAAAGGTAACTTGGATACATGTTGGAAAGATGCAGCGAAAACGGCTAAAGTTGACGTGACAAAGATAGAGAACTGTTTCAAGACAGAAGGTCTCACACTGATGAAAGCAGAATCTGCTCTATCAGAACAGAACAGTGTAAGTGGATCACCAACCTTGATAATCAATGGTGCAACATACAACGGTGCAAGAACAGCAGAGGCATACAAGCAAGCTATATGTAGCGCTTTCAATAAACCACCAAGTGAATGTACAAAGACTTTGAATGAAACAACTAGTGCTAGTACAGGCGGGTGTGCATAGGCTTTTTTATTTTTCCCTTTTATTTTTTAGAATAAGTGGTGAGAAATGAAGATTATTGAGAAGGTTTTGTTAATAATTGGAATACTCATTGCTATAGGAATTACATATTATTCTATCAGTGGTTATTTTGTTAAACCTAACATTTTGGATGATTTTGCCAAATGTCTTACTAGTAAGGATGCAGTCATGTATGGAGCTGAATGGTGTGGGCATTGTAAAGAACAGAAAGAGATGTTCGGTGAATCATTCAAGTATGTTAATTATGTTGAATGTCCTAATAACCCGACTTTATGCGAACAGAAAGGAATAACTGGATATCCGACCTGGATAATAAATGGAGTACATAAAGAAGGCGCACAATCAATTGAAGAATTGAGTTCGTTGACTGGTTGTCCTCTTAGTTAAAAGATAATTTATTATAAAACAAATAATTCTTAGGGATAATGTCAATACCTAACTACAAACTCTACATCGATGGTAAATGGGTTAATTCTGAATCTGGAGAAACTTTTTCTAGCTTGAACCCAGCCAACCCAAAAGATATTGTTGGAAAATTTCAATTAGGAAATGAGGATGATGTAAACAAGGCAGTAGATGCAGCTGATAGAGCACTTGAAAAATGGAATAAAACACCTGCACCGAAGAGAGGAGAAATACTTCTTAGAGCAGCAAAGATGCTCAGAGAAAATAAAGAAAAATTAGCAAGGTTATTGACGAGAGAAATGGGTAAAGTTATAGCAGAAGCCAGAGGAGACGTTCAAGAAGCTATAGATATGACAGAGTACATGGCTGGGGAAGGAAGAAGGTTGTTCGGTTACACAACACCTTCTGAATTGAGAGATAAATTTTGTATGAGTATTAGGATGCCAATCGGGATATGCGGATTGATAACACCATGGAACTTTCCAATCGCGATACCGTCTTGGAAGATATTGCCTGCTTTAATATGTGGGGATACTATTGTTTTTAAACCTTCTTCTGACACTCCATTCTGTGCAACTAAGTTTGTTGAAATTTTTGAGAAGGCTGGTGTACCAAAAGGTGTTTTAAACTTGGTTACGGGACCTGGAGAAGCTGTCGGAATGACTATAGTCAGACATGAAAAAGTTAGAGCAATTTCTTTCACAGGTCATAGAGATACTGGAAAAACTATCCTGAAAGAAGCTGGACTAAAAAAAGTTGGGTTAGAGCTCGGTGGTAAGAATGGTATCATTGTTATGGACGATTCTGATTTGAACTTAGCTTTAGATGGAGTTATCTGGGGTGGATATGGAACGACAGGACAGAGATGCACTGCTGCTTCTAGAGTAATTGTTCATGAAAAAATAAAAGAAAAATTCGAGAAAATGCTTGTGAAGAGAATAAAGAAATTAAAATTGGGGAATGGATTGAATCCAAAAACAGATGTTGGACCTTTAATAAACAAAGCAGCACAAGAAAAAAGCAAAGATTATACTGATATTGGGTTGAATGAAGAGGCCAAACTTTTAATCGGTGGTAAAATTCCAAGAATGAACGGATTCTTCTTTGAGCCAACTTTGTTCACTGATTGTTCTATAGATATGAGAATATCACAAGAAGAGATTTTCGGACCGATAGTTTCTTTGATTCCAGTAAAAGATTTTGATGAGGCTATCGAAGCCATTAATTCTGTTGAGTATGGATTGAGTTCTTCTATTTACACAAAGGATATGAGAAAGGCCTTCCTTGCGATTCAAAGGATAGAAGCTGGGATCACTTACATAAACGCTAGCACCATCGGAGCGGAAGTTCATTTGCCTTTTGGAGGAGTTAAACATACTGGAAATGGTGTTCGTGAAGGAGGAATTGAAGGGATACACGAGTTTTCTGAGACAAAAACTGTTTACATCGATTTCTCAGGGAAGTTACAAAAGGCACAGACCGACATTGAATAAATAAAATTCAGATAGATTTTTGTTCTTTAAAAAAATAAAAAGAGGAGTGCAATTAAGCATCTCTTGCCTTTAATGTCTTTCTATTATTGGCCTTTGCTCTATCAGCTGCTCTTGTAACCAAGGCAGCTACATCAGCATCTAATCTTCTCATGAACTCATCACTGACATTGAATTTTCCTTTTACTAAATCTCTTACTGCGCTCCTCACTATTACATGTCTAGCAGTTCTTTCAGCCAAAAACTCACCCCTTTTTAATTATGTAATTTTATGTTTTAGGACTATAAAAACATTCAATCAGTCCAGGATCAGATAGATTTTTGTTCTTGTGAGGAGAAATTAAGACTGTGAAACAAAATCAACCAAAAAAATCAAGGTATATCCCACCTTCAATACCAACATTATTGGAATGCCCTAGATGTAATTCTAAACTTAGACAATTGATAGTCGGTTTAGCTTTACCACAAATCTATTTTTGTCCTAATTGCGGATACAGAGGACCAATAGGATTAAATCCTGAGAAAAAGAAAAAAAGAAAAACTAACTAAACTCGTAACTGACGCTAACTGAAGCACTAATCTCTATCTGACCTGCTGATATTTCTGTCGGTGCAGCTGTGGCTCCAGCTACCATTTCTTTATTTATGGAATATGGTGTAACCCCAACAAATCCTTCACTCGCACGATAAACTTTCGTTATACTGACTCCCAAACCACTGGCTATCGCATCTGCCTTTTCTCTTGCATTCTTGGCAGCCTCGGTCAAAGCCTGCGTTCTCATAGTTTTAACTTTACTGTCAGACAAACCAAAGACTATGCTGTCAACTCTGTTTGCTCCGTTCTCTACAGCTACATCAACTATCTCCCCAGCCTTGTTTATGTCTGTGAGTTTAATCTTAAGGATATGTGTAGTCCTGTAACCTTTGTTGACATAAACTCTCTTGATTTCATCCCATTCTCTTATCTGTTCTAGGCTGTACTGAGTTGTCTGAATCGAACTTGAAGTTATTCCTTTTGATGCTAAACCATTCCTGATTTTCTGAAGTATAACAGCATTCTGTTGTTGTGAATCTGAAGCATCATTAGAATCTGTTTGTGCGCCAAGATAAATCTCAACCTTATCGGGGTCAGCATAAGAAGTATAAGTCCCTGTCACATCGATCGTGTTCTTCACTTCTTCACTCGTCTCTGCTGACAATACCCTGAAATCACCATACTCAGGCAGGGTTTTTTTGTAAATATTCTCAGTCTTGAAAGTAGTTATTGTAACGAAAAGTGCTGCTACTGCAATTATAAGTACTGCAACCAATAAAAATTTCATTGTTTTCATGGTATCAATCTATATGTTTAAAGTTAAAAAAGATGTAGGTTTTTTAAGGGCAGATACCAAATAATTTTTATTCTAAAAACAATAATGTGATGATATGGACATTGTTAAACAGAGTATTTTAAAACAGATATATAAGCCTAGACCTGAGTGGAGCCATAAAGGAGATTTTGGACATTTGTTGGTAATTGGGGGAAGTAAAAAATATTCTGGTTCGCCTGCTTTTAATGCGCTTGCAGCTTACAGGTCAGGTGTGGATTTAGTGACAGTTGCTGCTCCAAAAAGGGCTGCTGATATAATCGCTTCTTTCTCACCTGATTTAATAACACATCCATTGGACGGAGATTATTTCGATGAGGGTCATTTGAAAGAAGTTTTACAATTAGCAAAGAGTGCAAAAGCTGTAGCTATAGGTGGTGGTTTAGAAAGAGAAAGGGACACTATGATAGCAGTAAGGAAATTCTTGAAAAAGATAAATCTACCTTGTGTTATCGATGCTGATGCCATTCATGCCATTAAGAAAAAGGTTGTCATAAAAAGAAATTTTGTCATCACACCACACTCTCATGAATTCTTTCTTTTAACTGGTATTCGGCCAGAACCAGATGTAGAAAGAAGAGTTGCCATAGTAAAGAATGTTGCCACTCAAGTTGGATGCGTTATAGTTTTAAAAGGGCATGTTGATGTGATTTCAGATGGTATGAGAACAGCGATAAACAATACTGGAAACCCTTACATGACTGTTGGTGGAACGGGTGATACTCTAACAGGAATATGTGGTGCTTTACTAGCAAGAGGTGTTGATCCTTTCGAAGCTGCATGCGCTGCTTGTTTCATCAACGGTATGGCAGGAGATTTAGCCGCAAGAAAATATGGCGAAGGTCTAATGACATCTGATTTAATAAATGAGATACCAAATGTGTTAAAACGAAAATAAAAAATCCTTTAATTACCAAAATATCATAGTGATTTTATGTACGATGTCATAATAGTTGGAGCTGGCCCCGCTGGTTTAACTGCTGCAATTTATGCCTCTAGAAGAGGATTAAATACTGTGATTTTGTCGAAAGATTTAGGCGGAGAAGCCATAAACATTGTTCGCATAGAAAATTATCCAGGATTTAAGGAAATACAAGGTCTAAGACTGATACAAACAATGGAAGAGCAAGTGAGAAGTTTCGGTGTTGAATTGGTTTATGAAGAAGTCGTGAAAATAGTTCCAAAAGGAAAAACATTCATCGTTAAAACAATAGAAAAAGATTACGAAGCAAAAACAATCATTCTAACATTCGGTAAAACTCCTAGAAGTTTGAACGTTCCTGGTGAAAAAGAATTTACAGGAAAGGGCATATCTTATTGTGCAACATGTGATGCTCCATTCTTCAGAGACAAAATGGTTGCTGTTATCGGTGGCGGCAATTCAGCACTTGATTCTGCTGTCCTTTTGAGTGAATTAGCTAAGAAAGTTTATCTGATACATCGAAGGGATGAATTTCGTGGGTTTGAATCCTTTGTTGATGAGCTGAAAAATAAAAAGAATGTTGAATTTGTCTTGAACAGTGTAGTCGTGGAATTCAGGGGGGATAAAACTTTGAAATCTGTGATAATCGAGGATGTAAATACAAAAAGGGGAGAAGAACTAGAAGTCGCTGGTGTTTTTATAGAAGTTGGTTCGGAAGTTAAGACTGATTTTATCAAAGATTTGGTTAAATTGGACGAGTATAATCAAATCGTAATTAACAATAACAGTGAAACTTCTCATCCTGGAATATTTGCTGCGGGTGATGTTACTGACACACCATTCAAACAGATTGTTGTCGCTGCTGGGACGGGGGCAAAGGCTGGGTTGAATGCTTACAACTATATACATGGCGTAAAGTCGAATATAGTTGTGGATTGGGGAAAGACTAAATGATTTTAGAAATATAAGATGGACAGAGAACGATTTTATGAAAGTTGTTGTCGTTGGTAAAGCAAGAAAATTAATAGAAGATAAGTTATCAGAGTTCGGTCTAGAATTAGATGAGAGAAATCCAGATGTTGTAATATCGTTTGGTGGCGACGGGACAGCATTGTACGGAGAAAGGATCTATCCAGGCATTCCAAGAGTAATGATTAGTCATAGTAAAACTTGCACTAAATGTAAAGAAAATGACATATCTAAAGTATTGAATGCTTTGAGAGAAAAAAGATATCAAATAAAAGATGAAATTAAAGTTGAAATAATTGTAAATGATGACTTAACCAAGAGATTGGTTGGATTGAACGAAGTTGGTGTCCATCACAAAATTCCAACGAAAGCTCTAAGGTTGAGAATAAAGATTAACGGAAAAGTCATAGAAGAAGAACAAATAAGTGATGGTTTGATTGTTGCAACTCATTATGGTAGCACTGCATATTTTTATTCGATCTGCAGGAAGAAATTCTATAAAGGTCTTGGAATAGCATTCAAGAATCCAAAAAGTGGGAAAAGAGGTATGGTAGTAGATGATAATTCAACAATCGAAGTTGAAGTTTTAAGAGGTATTGGTTTAGTTGCAGCAGATAACAATGAAAAAGTGTTTGAAGTTACGACTGGAGATAGGATATTGATTAAAAAGGCTGAAGAAAAAGCTAGAATAATAGAAATTAAATGAAGTGGGATTTTAATGAAAACTCCATTGATAATAGTCAATCTAAAATGTTATGAAGAAGGAACTGGTAAGAATGCGTTAAAATTGGCAAAGATATGCGAGTCAGTTTCCAAAGAATACAAAATTAATATTGCCGTTGCTCCACAGTTCACTGACATAAATCTCATATCAAAAAAAGTTGACATACCTCTATTTTCACAACATTTAGATCCAGTTTATCCTGGTCCATATACAGGTCATATTTCATCACTATCAATAAAAGAAGCTGGAGCAATCGGAACTTTAATAAACCATTCCGAGAAAAGACTGTCACTAGAAGAAATAGAAAAATGTATAAAAATTGCAAGAAAGTATGATTTGATAACGGTCTGTTGTTCAAAGGATATCAACGAAAGTAAAGAAATTGCAAAATTTAGTCCAGATTTTATTGCTTATGAAGATCCTACTCTGATAGGAACTGGTCAACCTATATCTAAAATGGAGCCAGAAACCGTAAAAGAATTTGTTGAAATTCTTGCGAATATTAATCTCAATATAATACCTCTGTGTGGTGCAGGTATCTCTACAGGCGAAGATGTTAAAATTGCCTTAGAATTAGGATGTAAAGGAGTATTGGTAGCATCGGCTATAGTCAAAGCCCAAAAACCAAAGGTTGTATTAGAAGATATGGCAAAAGCAATTAAATGATTTTATAATTTACCTTTGATAAATTTAGCCTCTCTGCTTAAGAATTTTGTTATGGATTTTGATAAAGGAAGGTTTAAGTTACTGTAGAAGTCCGTTAACTCTTTATCTATTTTCATTGATTCTTTTCTGAGAATCTGTATAAAATTTGAATTATATTCTTTCTGCATTTTAACAACAGAAAATTTATCTAAAAGTGCTTGAAGTAGTCTTAGTCGCCTTTCTTTCTTTTTATCAAATATATCATATTTTGTTAATTTTATGATAGAGCGTAAGTCGTCTATAATCAAGTGTGGGTATGGGTTTTTTTTGTTCTGGTTTTTATGTTAACCTTAGAACATAGATCTTGAATTATTTCAATCCTAACATAAAAGTACTATGTGGAGCAGGAATAACTAATGGAGAAGATGTCAAGAAAGCATTAGAATTAGGTACTGTTGGAGTTTTAGTCGCATCTGGAGTAGTAAAAGCAAAAGATCCAAAAAAAGTTTTAATCGGATTTGTTGAATTGACAAAATAAGTTTCAGATAATTTAAAAATACGTGTTTTAATAAAATATTAGATAGTGCATGAAAAAATGGGTTGAAGATTTCTTAGAATTAGGTTTTCTTGCTCTTTTATTATCAATTTTATTCCACTATGCGTATAATTTATTTCTCATTTTTACGCATGAAGAAATCACGATATATGAGCCGAACAAAATAATTGTAGGTGTGGAATTTTTTCTAGACATAGTAGCCATTGTTTACGTTACTTATAGGATTATCAAGAAATGGTAAATCAACTACTATCTTTTTGAAGATCGTAGACATTAAAGAACTTATCAGGACTATTTTTAGAATTATACCAAAAACCACAGAAAGAAATCGCTAAGAAAACGTTTGTTAGCATAGATGAGTATATAGGAATGTTCAAACCTATTAGAACAACAAAAGTGTAAAAAATATTCACTAGACCAGCTACAAATCCGAATGTACTAGCAATCCTTATTGGTCTTTTTCCAAAAAACATGAGTTTAATAAAAGTAAATAACACAATGAAACCAGTTAAATCAAGTATACTAATAAAGGTTAGTTTGATGTTTCTCGTAAATAAATAAACAAACGGCATTAAGACATACATCAAAGCTGCATAATCCAGAGGAGATTTTTTCGGAGAAATAATGATGAATGTGCCTACAGAAAGTAGTAAACTCCAGACAAGAAACAATATAGTACCTACTATAAGTGCAAACAAATTGTATGTGTAGTTCCAATATGATAGAAAAATGAACACTAAAGAATAACTCATGCCGAGTGAGTAGAAGTTAAAAGAAAGTAAGTTTCTTTTTTTCCATCTATACGCTATTTTAAAACAACTGAGAGTAATCAAGAATACTGCAACCAAGTTAACAAAAAATAAAAAATCATGAGCTATTTCTATCATATTATATTTTTTGGAGAGTGTAGATTTATAATTTAATCCTACTGATATGTTTTGATAATCTTTTAATTTGTTTCTCTAAAAACCTAATGGATAACAAAAATACTGCAACTATGATTATCGTTGCTAACAAACCCGACCAAATTATTCTCGTTTGTATAGGAGTTATCCCTGGTATGGTATCTTTTAAAGAATCGATTATAATTTCTGCATATTTTATGAGTTCACTCGCTTCTTTTAAGTTTCCGATTTCTATTTCTTTCCTTGCGAGTTCTATTCTACTTTTCGCATCATACAAAAGTTTGTAAAAAGACTCGACAGGAAATCTTTTATCCCTAAGTTCATCTATTTCTTTTTCCAGATCTGTTATCTCTTTTTCCAAGCTCTTCAATTTATCTTCAAGTTCAGTCTTATCGAGTATTTTTATTACGTTCAGGGCCAGATAAATTGTCTTCTCTGTTTCATCGCTTTTAACAAGAATACTTATAGGGTATTTTTTTATCTCGGCAGAACCTGGTAAAGAATAATTTATCTTAAATTCTACGCTTTCGTTGATCGCCAGACTCACTGAATTTGGTTCGATAGAAAACCATGATAATTCTATACCTTGAAGGTATATGTTTAGATCATGTAAAGATATCATACCATAATTCTTAATTTCTATCTCATACACTTTAGGTATTCCTGGGGAGAGTACCAGTTCTTTATCGTATAAAACTTCCAAATTAGCGATTTTTTCTGTTTTTAGTCCGTAAATCGCGAATATCGAAAATCCAGTCGATTCGGATTCATAATAATAATAATAATTTTCATCTTCTGATAATTTAGTTGTGGGTAAGATATTCCATTCGTTATCAGAATATCTTTTTAAACCGATTGCGCTGGAATCTATTCCATTATTGCTGACCCAAGATTTTTCAACTTCAAATTTTATTCTTATTTTATTGATATCTGAATCCTGAATATTCGTCGGTGTGATCTTTATGTATTTGTAGACTTTTCCTTCATCAAGAGATACAACTTCAGGTGCATCAACCGGTTTTATACTTTCTTCTATTTTGATTCCAACGTTATTCACAGTATTTTTGACTTCTACGATTATTTCTTGGATTGTTAATTCAGCAGATTTTTCATAGTAAAAATTTCCTGTTCCACCAGTTGGTATGCTTGATACAGTCTTAGTTTCAGTCACGGGTTGAGTTATCCCGCCACCTGCAGTTGGGATAGTCGTAGTAACAGGAACTTGAACTTCAAAAGTATCGTGTACAGTAGAAGAATAGTCATCGACGTTCAAATTTACTTTAAAATAGTATATCCCTGCTAATGCGGAAGAAGGAACGAGTAAAGATTTTGTAGAAGACCAAGTTTTACCATAAGAAATGTTTACTATCGTAGAACCAGAAGTATAATTAGTACCATAAGCATCTTCAATCCACCAAATAATGTTTACATCTCCTTCATAAACACCATTATTTGTTATCGTAATATTTGCAGAAATGGACTGGCCAGCTTGAACAATATCCTGAAGACATCCGACTGATATGTCATAAACGTACTCTGGTAAAACTGTGGCGCTTGAGAGTGCCGTAACTATCTGTGAGACTCTAGAGGTGATAACGTAACCAATGATTCCTCGGTATAAACTCGAAAAAATAAAAAAACTGAGAAATATTATGATTGCTATCAAGATACTTAAATAAATTCGTCTTTTATTAAGACCTTCATTTACCATTAATAATTTTTTTGTTTTTCTAGTATTTGTAAGCTCATTCAGCAGGTTCCAACACTCCACCACAGTCAGGACAGAATTTATTCTTGGCTGAAAACTTCTTTTTGCATTTCTCACAGTATTTTCTCTTTCTTTTAGGTAGTTTTTTCTTTATTTTCATCACAAGGATTATTAACACTGCTATTGTGATTACTAAAATAATGACAAAATTATAGAATGTCCTCATAGAACCAATTCTAAGAATCAATGGAGCTTGAACAGAAGAGACTGTCGCACTCCCCGTACCTCCCACATTCCCACGTGCAGCCCCCGCAACAACAACACCGCTCAAGTTCAAAGGATAGAATGGAGGCCATCTTAAAACCTTTGACTTAAAACATACTTTTATCGGTTTGTTATTCGCTAGCTTTCCAGTAACATCTTTATCTGGTCCATTAAAACTTGGTAAAAAGAAATTATTTGGTTCTATTCTTGTTACTAACGATGAAATTTCACCCTGAACACTAATTATTGCAGTCACATCTGAGCTAAAAGGGTTGTAGATTTTGTAATCTATACAATTTTCCTTAAATTCATCAGTTAAAAATAGTTCTTCGTAAGTGTATGTAATACCCACACCAATATCTGCTCTAACTATCGAGAGAGAAAGCAAGAAGAAAATGAACAAAACAAACAATTCTGTATATTTTTTGAGCATAATATTAATTTGATTATTTAATTTAAGTCTTTACTAGCATGCGGTTGTGTTTTCTGTTGCTTTGAAAGATACTTCGTTAGTATAAGTTCCTCCATGTGTGCCTGCTGGAATATCAAGGCTGAATCTGAAATAGACATCAGCTGAAGACCCAGTCATATCAATATCTCCTTCTGTTGTTACATAACTCGTCGTTATGTCTGTAGAAGCAGGGTATGTTGGAACTGTTCCGTTATTATAAGTTCTATTCCATGAATAGTGGTAATTGGTGTTGGCTATAGTAAAACTTCCTGATCTCAAGGTATCGTTAGCCATTATACAAAGGTCAATAGGAACGTTCGTTGTTGAGTCGATTGTTATCCAGTACTGTGTATTGTTCGTGGAGTTGAAGTTCCCAGTCCCATTTCTGTTGTTACCAGCAGTAACTATACCGAACAGGACTCCTGCTGTTAAATTGGTTGATCTAGATATTGCCACGTTTTTTTCTATCGTCGCATTAGATGTTGTGTTTGATGTAGCGGTTGTTACATCTGCTGAGAAAGAAGATTGCCAAAGGAAAAAACTTACTCCAATAAACATTAGAATAAGTAACGGTAAGGCTATTTTTACAGCTCCTTTATCTATTTTTTGTCCATTAATGGCAATTTTCACTATACCACTATATACAATATTGTTAATTATCGCTTATAAACATTGATGTTTATTTTTTAAGTTGGTGAAAGGTCATTTCTACCACCCCAAATGTTCACTGTATTGTTGTAAATGCCTGCCGTCTTTGGGGAAGGAACGGTCAATAAGTATTTCAGGTATATTATTTCACCGTTAGCTAAGTCATTTCCTACTAAAGCCCAGTTAGTCGATAAAGAGACGTTTGTTAGAGTGGCAGGAACGGTATCTGTGGTTGAATTTCTGAATTTTTCGTTCGAAACAGCAATCGTATAGCTGCCGTTGGTAAAATCGTTGGCCTTCATGTAAACGTCAACGTAGCTCGGAGTACATCCACTGATCTGAACAGAAACATAATAGTCAGTCGCAGATGCTCCATTGTTGCCTGAAGCGTCTTTTGTTTGTCCCTGAGTGACACTTCCAAATGTTACTCCATCAGCTAATGTATTTGAGAAACCTATGGCGACAGAACATGCTGAAGTTGTCGTATAACTAAATGGATTCTGGTAAGAAGTTCCATTCCAGTTGTTTGATGTATCGTTTGCATAAACACACCATGCTATCGTTGCTCCTGCTGTTGAATTAACGACTTTAGTCACGTTTGACCAAGTCCCACCACCAAAAGAAGCCCAAGTGTCGTTGACCCAACCACCATAAGTTTCTGTTGAACCTAAAGCAGTAGTTGGTGAATATTGTACTTTTTGAATTCCTGCTGTCGCTTGTGCTGTTGTTATAGATGGTCCAGCAGTAAACCAGTAACCTACTAATGAACGGACTGTTGGGTCTGCTGGTGTATATCCTGGGTTATCATACCAGTCTACTGCATCTGCTGATAATTGCCAAGCACTCCTTACTAACCTACCCGTTTTGTTTATATACGTTTGCCAATAGTAGACAGAACTTGAGGTTCCAGCCAATCTATAAGCATCGCCTGTTGCATTAATATTAAACTGAGCACCACCACCAGTTGCGGTTCCAAGTTCCATAGAACCTTGCATTTCCCAATCAAAAGTTGTCCAGTCGGCTTGAGTTTTATTCATTAGGGATTTGAACCAAGTTTGTCCTTTATAATATGTTACATTACAAGTTCCATAAGAGGCGTTATACATATTAAATTGAATAAATACTGGACCATTTACATATGAAAAAGAATCTAAATTAACATAATAAGGTACTGCATTTGTGGAATAAGATAATAAACCTCCTTCATCTCCATATCCAGCATTAGTACTGTAAGTCCAACCATCTACTGGATTGGATACATTAGTAATATCACATAATGTTCCACCTGCATAGAAATTTAATCTATCATTAACTCCTGTAAAGGTGCTATAATCTCCATAAACTAAATTATTACCAACCACATTAATGTTGGTGTAACCTGGATAACTTGCTCCTGAATAGTTGTAATAAACTCTAAACCAGGCATTGCCGTTGGCAGAGACGTTAGCGAGAAAAACAACGTTGCAGGCTTGGCATATCCCCCCGGAATAAGTTTCATTGTAGACTTGTGAATAAATCTCTACTTCTGAAGTACAGGACGCATCCGAACAGTTAGTTACTCTTATTTCCTTCGTACAATTGACAGGCTCAGTACCAGAAGATAAAGAGGTAAAGTTAATCCATTTATCTATGGGTTCATACGTTCTTGCAGTATTGTTTATTTCTGTTATGTTCAACTGGACTCTTCTTTTCCAGTTTGAATCCCACCAATTTTGTGAACCGCCGTCTAAACAATTAGTTCCATCCCATGTTCCGTTACAGAACTGGAATATGTATCCAGACAATCCAACTGTATCATTCCATCTCAGCCTGTGCTCTATCGCTGCTCCAGCTGCAGTTGAGTTTGTTGAATTTAAGGAATAAGTTGGTGGAGTATCTATTGTAATAGTCGTGTTTGCTTGATAATACTCAGAAACATTGTAATACAGGGTTGAGTTACTTGTTATGTTACATTTTGGATAGTATGTGCTACCAGCAGTTAAACCAGCTGTATTCCAGTAATAGACAGCATAACCATAAGAATTAGTATAATTCGTACCCAGTAAAGATTCAGTCGAACTCGTTCTATTGTAGAAGTTGACAGTATAATTTCCTATAGGACCTGAACCAGTCGTGTTAGTATCGTTGACAAAACAAGTTAATGCAACTATACCAGAAACAGAACCAGAAGGAGATGTCCAAGTTATATTGCTCCATCCCCACATTGTAAAGTTGCCCTGATATGTCCCTGAAGGGTTATTCGTTCCGTTTGTATATCCGTTAGTATCATTCGCATAGATTATCCAGCCGATAACTCTTGGTCTTCCTGTAGTAATCCAAGTAAAATTAACAGTTACAGGGTTGGTACCAGACAAACTTCTTGGTGATCCGTAAGTTCCGTCTGTGTAATTAACCCAAGTACTAGTCTCATTAGTAGAAAGCCAAGCTTTATTCAGGCCAACTCCTGTATCTTGCCATAATGTAGAAATGTTGACTGGTTCTCCTCTATGAGGATTTGTCACGTTTACGCTAGGACTTGACCATGTTGGAGGAGTTGTATCTGGTGGTGGTGTATATCTACTCCAATCAAATGTATCCGACTCAAACAGAGAAGAAGGTGCGTTGCTCTCCAATAATCCACAGCTTGTTGCATCCCATGCACTTCCTGTCCATCTCATACATTCTATGTCTTCTGCCAAGTCCTGACCTATGATAAACATCTCATCACTCACAGGGTTGGGAAGAAGATGCAAATCATCCACATCGTCCTGCCAAGTTGTCATACCAGTGCTACTACCAGCATTCCAATCTGCAAAACTCCAACCTGTTCCGATTGTGTAAGTTCCACCAAAAGGTGTCAAAGCTCCATTATTAACCCAAATAAATACTGCTTGGTTCTTGGAAGTAGTCCCCCACATACACTGAATGTTCTCAGTCGGAATAACCCCTTCTGTTGAGGCGTCTTCTGTTGGTTGCCCAGCTTCTATAGCAGTTCCATTCCAAACTCCACCAGTCAAGTCAGAGTCTTGATCGACTATCATGATGCCGATATAATCGTGGTTTGTTCCACCCATTAAGGGATTACTTCCACACATGTGGATTGTATAAGCTTGTGCACCATTATTGTACAGCAATCCTATGTTCGTCCAAGCATAATTTATATAAGTAAACCCAAACAGACCATCTGTTGTGTTGCCGAATGCAAGCAGCCCTTCCCCACTCGAGCCTTCCCATGCAAAGTCAAAACTCTTTCTGTTAAGAAGTGGCGCAACTAATGTTATCACTTGAGCTGTACTTTTGAATGAATTGCTTGTCCCGTTCCAAAGAATTGCTGATATAGCCAAGTTATCATCTGCCATGACGAGCATTATCTCATCACTATTGTTCTTAGAATACAGCCTAATCCAATCAGCAAGTCCAGCAGCCGACCCTATTGTAAGGATTTCTTCTGCGTTCAAACCACTATTATTGTATACCCTATAGGCTATCTGCTGATTGTCCGTTCCACTGTCATCGTAGACAACGAGACACTCCCCGCTCGAGTCCTCGCATTCAACATCAAAGTTCTGTGTATCATCGTTATTAGCCGAACCCTCCAACTCTATATAACCACTCCACGTTAAGCTAGTTGTATTAAGTATTTCAAAACTTATGTCATTGTCGGCATCATTCCATATCAACAGGCATTCTTGTCTTTTTTCTATACATCTCAACTTCTGCCAAGAACGTGCACCACCAGAATCTGTACCAGTTGCTACACCTGCTTCTATGGCATCTCCCGTCCAGTTCCTCATCACAGCACTGCCTACAAAAGTAGTATTCGTGTAAATAGCCCAGCCGTTTGTTGCTTCGACTATATGTGGTAAAAAAATTAAGAAAATCATGATTGAAAACAAAATTAATATTTTCATACCCCACCCTCTGTTAATTTTTCTATTCGGAAATCATCGAGAACATAATACACACTCTGATTTTTAAACCACTCCACGCAAGGACCTGAACAGTCGCCACCCAAATAGATGTAAGAGAGAATAAATTTCTCGTATCTACCATCAATCGTGGTTGGGAATAAAATTGTTACCTTCCTACCAAGATTTTTGACATTCTCCTCTATAACATCAAACGGCTCTGTGACTTTCAATAAATGAGTGGAATTAAACCTCAAAATGGCTCCACTGAGGCTTGTTGGATTTTGATTGTCATCAAATTCGTAGATTGATATATCTGCGAATTCTTTTGTTTCATCTGCAAATGTTGTATTTTTTATGAAAAATGAAACTTTATACCTTGTGTTAGGAGTAACTTCAACAACTCTTGAACTTATAAAACTTTCTTCAGCGGCAAGTTGAGTGACATTAACCAGTAACGAAGTAGAATTAGAAAAATTATCTGTTATCAACGGTGAATATGTCCAGTTGATTTCGTCTCCATCTTCAAATTCCTCTATATTTTTTACAAACCAATTTTTTGGTAGACCGATGTTATCTTGCCTTGTTTCGTTAAAATCAAGTTTAATGACATTAATTCCTCGTTCCATAAGCGGTGTTTTTAGAGTAGGAAGTACACTAGTTAACTTTCCCTCAACAGAAAAACTCACTTCTGGCAATTCAGGGACAACCCATTTGACAGTATCAGTTAAGCCATTACCATCTGAATCAATAACCTGAAAACTATAAGCAGGATTATTAGTAACTTTCATCATCAAATCAGGAGTTAAATATCTATAAAGTTCAACGTTGATTAAATTCTCTGGAATACTCGCAGAAACAGAAACATTGTAATAATGTCGGTTTTCATCATAAACAACAACTTTTTTAGACCATAAATTGCCACGAATTATCGGATCATCTACTCTTATATTTGGATCAGAATAATCAGATTTTGTATAACTTGGAATTATTAACATTATCAATACAAAAAAGATTAAGATCATCACTAAACTTATTCTAGTCAAAGATTTCTTTCCGATTTTAAATTTCATTTTTATCACTTAATTTGAATAATTTAGCCATACCAATATCCCTATGAATAATTTTACCTTCTGCCTCAAGAACAGCTAAATACTTAGAAGATGTGGAATAATGGATTTGTAGAATTTTAGTAACATCAGTTATAGTCAAGCCTTCTTTTTGTTTTTGAAGCAGTTTGAGTATTTTATCTTTTATCAACATAGATAAACAATGTTCACCATTAATATTAACCATTAATAATATTTAACAATCGACAGTTTATAAAATTAATAGATCAGAAATAATGATTTTAAAACAACAAAACAATATTAATTAGTCCGAACAATAATAATCATACTTTTGTGATTCTTATGGAAAAGAATAATAGTATTAGACTTTCTCCAACTAGCATAGCATGTCATTTTGGATGCCCAAGAAAATTTTTTTATAAGTTCGTCAGGGGTATAGAAGAGAAGCCTAGACCATCAATGGTTAGGGGAAAAATAGTCCATCGTGTGTTAGAACATTTCTTCACTTTTGTTGATCTGACTGATATAGAAAAAGGAAAAAGTTGGCAAGAGATATGGGAAAAATTCAGGAAAGTTTTATTCTCATTACTTGAGACAGAATGGAACCAGATAGGAAAATTGTATGATGATTGCTTCAGCAGTGAAAAACAAAAAACCCAATTCTTAGATGAGACAAAAGAGTTCTTGGATTTCTACGCGATAAAACTTGCATTCTCTCTGATGAACAAGATGAGGGAATTGGATAAAAATTCACAATGGTTTGAAGAAGAAATAAAAAGATTTTTTTATCCAAAAAATATGGAGATGAAATTAGAACTTGAAGAAGAAGATATGGCTGGATTCGTTGACAAAACGATGAGTCTATTCGGAAAAGGAATTGCAATAGTCGATTATAAAACTTCCAAATGTCCATTCCCACATTTCATACCGGAAGAACATTTGAAACAAGGAAAGGCTTATGCTTTTCTTTGGAATAAATTGTTTGGTGAAATGCCTAAGCATATTTCCTTCTATTATTTGAGGACTGGTGAAAGTGTTTTCTATCCCATCTCAGAAAGAGATATAGAAGAGATAAGGAATGATATAGATACGATCAGAAGTAAGAAACCAGTGTTAGATGAATTCCCGAAGAAAGAGACAAGGCTTTGTGACTACTGCGATTTCAGACAATTTTGTTTTAAAGAAAAACCGAAAGAAGAAAATTAGATAATGTTGACAGTTTAGAAAGATCTTTCTATTATAAACTGGATTAGAGCTTCTAAGATTTTTTTGGGTTCTTCGAGTAGATGATTTTCTATTTTTTCTCTATAGATTTTTTTTGCTTTTTCCAATGACATAAATGCCTTTTCTTTTGCATATTGAATACTCCCATATTTTTTCATCAAAGTAGTAATATGTTTTACTTCATCAACCGTTTTTTCATATCTCTCTTTGTTCATTATTCTTATAATCTTAGATTTTTCTTTTGGTTTACATGATTTTAGTAGATGAATCAACATCAATGTCCTTTTTCCTTCATATATGTCGCCGCCTATCTCTTTTCCATATTTTTTCTCTTCACCTAAAAGATTTAGTACATCATCTTGAATTTGGAAAGCGATGCCAAGATTAAGCCCAAACTCTATTAGAAATTCTAGGCATTCTGGTTTGGCATTAGCTATTATAGCGCCCATTCTAAGAGGGCTTATACAGGTATACCAAGAAGTCTTCTTGGCGCACATCTTGAAATAATCCTCTTCTGTTATATCCCACTTTTTATTTTTTACCCAACTTAGCTCCAAGGTTTGTCCCTCAACCAGTTCCCAGCCTGCCATTACACACTCTTTGAGTAATTCAAACGTTTTTTCCTCACCCAGAATTTCCTTGTTTTTAAGTAATACTTCCCAAGCCTTTAAGTGAAGGGCATCCCCAGCATTTATTGCCAGAGGGGTTCCATACAAACGGTGTAATGTGGGTTGACCTCTCCTATAGTCTGATCCATCCTCTATGTCATCATGAACCAGGCCAAATTCATGGATCATTTCAACAGCAACAGCAGTTGTCAAAGCTTTTTTAGGTTCTCCTCCAAACGCTTCACAAGATAAAATGCATAGAATTGGTCTTAATCTTTTTCCACCCCTGAATGGGTAATCTCGCATAAGCTCATATAGCTCTTTTGGCTCTTTTTTAGGTAAATTTTTGGATATTTCCTCATCGATTAATTTTCTTTTTTCATCGAGAATTCTCATAATCTTTAAGTGATTCATTTGTACGCCTCTATATACATTATATTAGGAAAATTAGTTTATATTAGGCGAGTAATAAACGTATTAAGAACATTCTATGTTTAAGTTAAAAATAAGGAAATATCTTGATATTATAAGGCCGATAAACTGCATTATGTTTTTCTTCGCAGGCCTTTTTTCTTGTTATATCGCTATAAGAAATATAGAAATTTTTTTCGATTACAAAGTTTTGCTCGGCTCAGTATCTTTATTCCTCATTTCTGCTGGAGGGCATGTAATCAATGATTATTTTGATGTAAAAGTCGATAAAATAAACAAACCAAGAAAAGTATTGATTTCAGGGGAGATTAAACCTAAGAATGCATTGATTTTTTCTATGATTTTATTTTTGATATCGATTATAGTTTCTTCGATAATAAATTTCGATACGTTTTTATTATCTGCGATAATGTGTATTTTGATGGTTTTCTATGGAAAGTATTCAAAGATAATTAAGAGTGCCGGTAATGTTATAGTTTCTTCTATAGTTTCTTTAATATTGGTTTATGCTATATTTATTACAGGTAAGATATTTCCGATTATTTGGATTATTTCCCCAGTCTTCTTTATCAACATGTCAAGAGAGATTGCAAAGGATATAGAAGATATTAAAGGGGATGAATTGATTAGTAGAAGTAGTTTACCTTTAAAATTAGGAATTAAAAATTCTTCGATTATTTCTTTCTTATTTCTTATATTGGCCTTTATTTTTGCCTTTATTCCATATTTTTTCAATGTGTTCACTTATCAGTATTTATTAGTTTTATTGATTGGTCTAATTATTTTGTCTTATACATCTAAAAAATTTCTAAAGCAACCACAAAAAAATGCTAAAACCTATCAAAAATCTCTAAAATTAGGAATGATATTGGGGTTAATAGCTATTCTAATAGGTTAAAATAAAAGTAAATGAGAATTTAAATAATTCCCCTGATATTTTATAATCATGTGTCTAGCAACGACTGGAAAAGTAATCGAAGTAAAAGAAAAAGATGCTGTTGTTGATATCAAAGGTAGAAAAAGTCATGTAAAAATTAATCCTTCTATCTCTGTTAAAAAAGGTGATAAAGTAATCATCTTCAAGGATTTCATAATAGAAAAAATCACTAAATAAAGTGTATAAATTTCGTAATTGAAAATTTTATTTAAAGCCTCAGTAGCTTCAGTCTGGTTAAAGCGCCGCACTGGTAATGCGGAGATCGGGGGTTCAAATCCCCCCTGAGGCTTATATGTAACCAGATAGATTTTGATAATTTTTCTATACAGAATTCTTCATGACCCTTGTCCTATTAAATTAAAAATTCAGCAACCATGTCCTTTACAATCGAACATTGGTCTTCTTCTACTATTTATCAATGAACCATAACCTACGAAGAATAATATTAGCAAGATCAATATCACTATTATTATTAAAAACCATGGTAACCAAAACATCCACCCTACTAACAAACCTGTTGGGAAAATGACTGGCCATCTAAAAGATTTGACTACTTGTATAGTTGATGTCACAGAATATTCAGGTGAACCTTTTGCAGTTATTGTAAATTCATAAAAACCTGCTTCTGTATCACATGGTATTGACATGTAAGCATTAACAGTTTTTCTCTCTCCAGGGTTCAAAGTGATTGTTCCAGGTACTCCAGTTACCCATTCAGCTCCAGAGCCAGTTAAACTGATAGTGAATGTATCGGATACTTTTCCATTGTTTACGATATCAAAGCTTACTCTATTTCTTTGACAATCTTCAATCATGAATTCTGGTTTAATCTCTATGAATGGGACACCAGTTGAAACAACAAAATCTTTTGTCCATGTATCAGAAGTATAACTATTCCAAACAGTTATCTTGAAAGTTTGTTTCTCTGAAGCATCTTCTGGTACAGTGATTGAGACAAATACATCCTTGCTGCTTCCAGGAGATACATCAAATTCTCCAGTATAGTATGTCTTGGAGAATGCCTCCAATTTCATGTTCACATTCTTCTCGTATTTTGTTCCACAGCTCATAACTCTAACGTTGACTTTATTACTTTCTCCGGGTTGCAAATCATTATCAAGCCATATCTTGTCAACAGAGAGACAATGCTCCTTTCCTGTTGCATAATAACCAACAGGACTTGTAGAGAATGTTCGTAAAGATGAGTCTGTTTTGTCTCTATATTCAGCCTTTACTCTTACAGTATGAGGACCTGTGGAATATTTACCAGTGTCAATAGTAAATTGGAATGTCTGTGTGTCAGTTCCATCGAAAATCATGTCTTCAGAACGGATTAAAATGTTGTCCAAATAACCCTTGACATAAACTTTCTCATGGTAATAATCATGATAATTTAATGTTATAGTCGCTGAAACAACGATTACATCACCAAAATTTGGAAATTCATTGTCTAAACTTATAGAACCTACTTCAATAGTTTCTCTATCATACCTACATCTAACGTCCAACTCAGAATAAATGTTCTCGATTACTCCTTCAGCTTCTACTCTTGCCCTAACATCGTGTACTCCTTCATTCAAAAAGTCAGTATAATAATTAAAATCTACACTGAAG